>ENA-OPAA01000011-OPAA01000011.1-human-gut-metagenome-genome-assembly--contig:-NODE-11-length-139885-cov-29.211736_pt1 | contig 139885 bp, 98 predicted proteins | sample MGYA00241049_ERZ501414 | MGnify/ENA primary metagenome ERZ501414 (study PRJEB25962, sample SAMEA2042520) | human gut metagenome | biome: human gut; feature: human-associated habitat; material: faeces... | reverse complement strand
ATATCTTGACTTGATTCCCTAAGATACAAAAAATTAGGGAGACGGGCAAGTTCTGACTGAGCGAAGTTAGGACTTGCCCGATTTTTTTTGCAAACACAAAAAAGGCCGTCTCATTTTGAGACAGCCTCTCATCCATACTCTTTTTTTCATTGTATTATGTTTTAAGTTTCATTCAGCTTTTATCTGCAAACCGAAAATGCATAGTACGATTATATCCTTCTATATAAACCAACCATGCAAATTCTCACAAATATAATGATTACTGAATGATTATCACTATAACTTCCTCAAAATCTACGATTTGCCTCTACACCAGTCCTAATAGAAGTAACTGGGCCGTCATAAATCTTCTAAACCGCCTTATATAAAAGAGAAACTCCTATTCAAAAATACCTTGACACGTAGCTGTCAATATCTCGACACGAACGTGACGAGACATCAGCACGTACGTGTCAAGACCTCGTCACGTACGTGTCGAGGTAAATTTAACTCTATTTTAAGGAATATACGGAAGGAAACTGAAGAATCTATAAGAAGCTATTTACTCTTTTTTGCAGGTAGCAACGGCTTTATATATTTCTTGAAAATTTTTCCGACTTCAATGGGAGTGGAGTTATTCAGCATATCATACGTTCTGCCCGTTGAGGGCTTGAGAGAATGCCCGTAATCCGTCTGTAGTTTTTTACTGACGTCCGGTCCCTCGTTCATGATAAGTTCAGGCGGACGACCTTCCACAGTCACATCATACACCGGATCTTCTCCCCGTTTTGTCCAAATGGAATAAGGACACATACGGATATATCCCTTCGGTTTCTTTGCCATAAGACTGTCTGTCAGACTTCGGGGAATTCCTTCATCAAAAGGATTCTTGTACTCCATCCATTTCTTTTCCAATGGGGCTTCCAAAGGCTTGTTATAATTCTCCATATCCCCTGAAAGGAAATCAAACTGAATGAGTTTTACCGTTTCTTCATTCAGCTTAATTTCCTTGTCTTCCTTTTGCTGGCCCATCACAGGTATCACCACCAGCACAAGGGAATTCAACACCATATATCGTTGGAAAGTGTTCATTCAGCCATCTTTACTGATTATCCATATTCAATCGTGACATTTCCGTCTCAGCTGCACTCTGATTATTCATCTTCTTTTCGGTGCGGAAGCGATAAGTTATCGTAAAACCGACTTTTCGGGTTTCCTCTTTTCCGATACTGTGCATGATAATATCATTCAGACGGGCTGAAGCACGCGTATTGTTCTTATTGAAAATATCGTAAGCATCCAGTGAAAGTTGAAGTTTGTCTTTCAGGAACGATTTTTTCAAACTCAGGTTGAAGGAGGTATAACTCTTCGCCTCGTACAACTGATAATATCCTCTGGAACCATAATTAAAATCAGCAGACAACAGGAATCCGGATGGAAGTGTAAAACTATTGTTGAAGTTCAGCATCACCAGCGGACGTCCGGCTTTTAAGATACTCTCATTCGACCCCGGATAATTGAAGAAGGTCTTCAAACAGGTAAGCGTAAGTGAGGGTAGCCACCACTTCACCGGATATTGCACGTTTACCATCCCCGTCAGATTATGCATTCTATCAAAATTATCCATGTAGCTGACCGTAACCGCTGAATTTCCCGGCATACTGTAGAAAGCTGTTATCAGCGGATTATGGGTATGAGTATAATTCAGGTTAAAGAACAGAAACTTATAAAACAGCATATAGTTCAGGTCATGAGTCAAAGCCTGTTTCAGGTAAAGATTTCCTTTTTGATAAGTAAACCGATCTGTGTACACCGCATTGTCGTTCATTACACCAAAAGGCGGACGCTCCGTATGAACGGAATATGTAAGTGCCTGTTGCAGGTTCTCGGTATTGTAGCTTAACGAAACAGAGGGCAGGAAGTTATGATAAGTCTGGTTCTGATTCTTGTTGCTATTGTTTTCCCTCAAATCGCTCCGTATATGTTCGTAACGCAATCCGGCTCCCAGCGACAGATTGTTCCATGTGTAATCGTACGACAGGTAGAGCGAATTTTTCATTTCCGTATTACTTGTACTACCATTATTCAACGCACGGACATACTCTATATAGTCCGTTCCGGTTGTGTGGCTGAAATCATAACCGAAGCTGAAAGTTCCGGCTTTCCCGGTTTCATACGACAAATTTAATTTGGCAGCAAACAAATCCCAGTCCGCTTTACGATAATAATCCATAGACGTTTCCACACCGTCGCTTTCCCATTCACGGATATTGCCAAGGCTTCGGTCGGTCTTATGAAGATAATCACCGAATGCGTTCATCTTCCAGCCATTCTTCCAGTCGTTTGTATAATACAGATTCAGATGGTTGCTGACGGACTTGTCGGACACATCGCTGAGATTCCTGATAAAGGTTGAAGTCCCTTTGTCCGGTATCATGGAAAGCGTATCCTTAGAGAACGTACTACCTTCACTGTATTTACCTTCATATTTCAGGCCGATTTCCGACTCAGGAGAGAAATGATAAGAAACCCCTCCCGTATAGGCATGGCTTTCGTTGAAGATTTGTTTCCGGGTCAAATCGGTCAGATTCCAGATTGTATCACTTTGAGTCTGCTGGTAAACGTCAAGATTCGAATCCTTCTTTCCCCGGTCATAATTATAAGAGAGAAAGAAGTCCCAGTTCTTGTAATTGTAACTTCCGTTCATCTTGTAATTCTGACTAAGATAATTCCCCTGCAGCAGATTACCGCTGACATTAAAGGCAAGTCCTTCGCCCAGGCGTTTGGTCTTGATTTCAATCACCGCACGCTGCTCAGAGTGATAACGTACCCCCGTATTCGTCACCAGTCTGACAGACTGAATCTGGTCGATAGCCAGATTATCCAGTTCAGTCTGGTCTGTCACTTCACGGCCATTGATATAATAGGCAGGGAGACCTCTACCAATCACTTCAATGTCTTCACCACGTTTCTGAATACCGGGTATCTTGCAAAGCAAATCATCCAATGTAGTCTGTCTGGCAAGAATCGTATTAGGCACATCAGCCGTAATACCTTCCCTATCCAATTTGAAAGGTTTTCGGTAGGCAGTAACCTCCACTCCTTCAAGCTCGGTCTGTGCCAGTTCCATTTTAACTACCGGCAATGTGAGATTCGCATTGACTTGTATATTCCGACACAATGTCTCATAACCCAGATAAGAATAGCGGATGATATAGTTACCTCCAGCAAGCGATGTGCCATATACCCCGCAAGAGTCGGATACTGCTCCGGTGACGAGTGTACTGTCTGCCTGATTCAAAAAGGCGACATTCACCATCGGCATCACCGCATTTTCCGAATCGATGATTGTTCCTTTAATCAAATGCTGACTGTAAACAGGCAGTATGATTAAGCTGCCTATAACATATAAAAATAGCTTTTTCATAGAGTTAAGTCAATGCTAAATATTCCATCATGTTTGTGTATTATCTTCCGAAACGTGAAGAATCCACCTCTTTCTTCTCCTTACTGATGCTGCCACCAAAACGGTAGACAAATTTCACTGAAACGGTACGGCTGTACTGCCCCATATTCAAGTCGATGTGCTGTCCTGCATAGCGGTTTCTCACCTTCATACGCATGGTATCAAACAAGTCAGCACAGTTCAGGCTCAGACTGGCCTTATCCTTCAGGAAGTTCCACTGCGCTCCTACATTGACCGTAAAGACCGGTTTCGTATCGCTGATACCGGAAATCATGCTTGAACGGTACATCGCATCCAGATCAAATCCGAGGTTGGAACCTACCGAAAAATGATTCTGCATAGCAAGCATACAGGCCCATTTCTTACGGTCGAAAGGAATATCCCAAAAGTTATCGCAACGGTTACGGTCATTGACCACCGTCGCATTCACCTGAGAAGACAACCACTCACCGATATTGAACGGAACGTTGGCGCTCATACCGAAGGACTGGTAATAGTCCCAGTTCTGCGTGCGATACACAAGCGCCAGACGGTCTTTTGCCTGATACATATCCATCGTGAAATAATCATTGGTACGCTCGTAGAACAACGACAACATGTACTTCTGCAGGAAGAGATAATTGGCATTTACACTATACACATTAGCAGGCCGCAGTCCCTCAATAGTCTGGAGCTCTTCATAAGCGTTCATATAAGTGGTACTGGTCTGCATATCCCAATAGGTAGGGTAATCTTTTTCCGATGATACCCCCAACATAAACGTATGTTTCTCCGACGGCGAATAGGTCAGACTGGCCTGCGGATAGACCGCCCATTTATGATAATTTCCGATGGAATAATACTCACCGGTTGCCGAGAGAGAAAGAGACAGACCGTTTTCAAACTCTTTGTCGAAGCCTCCATAAAAGTTGGTAATCTGCTCATAAAGACGTGAGGAAGAATTGCCCACATCATCCTTTCCTTCAGTCTGATTGAAGAACTGGGCGTTCTTATTGTCCGTATAATCATAACGGACACCGTATTTCAAAGTCCAGTCATTGGCGAGAGCGTGGCTCTGGTCGGCATATACAGAGAACTTGCGGATTTTCTGGTCCGAAGTATAATCAAGCAACTGACGGGTATTGTCTGTCAGTTTACTTTCCAGACGATTCTTGTCATTCATGGTATAGTCCGTATAATCCACCCCAAGGTCAAGTCCGAATCCGGAAGAATAGCGGGCAAAGACATTGTGCAGACGGCTGTCCTGCAACTTGTCATTGTGGCTGTTCTGGAAGTTCCCGTTTACATCAATCGTACCTTTACCATTATCAGAAAGGGCACCGTTGTAACCCACGCTCAACTCATTATCCTCGTTTATCTGATAGCCGTACTCAGCATAGATATTATGCTTCCAGCCCTTTGTATTGATTTTCTGTGTCTGCGTGATGTCATATACTTTTCCGTCATAGGTATGTTGGGATGCCAGGTCCATCACCGTCATTATATGCGAATAACCCGGATTGTAAGAGACATTCAGCGATGACTTTCCCTTCGTCATCAGGAAGTTTACATTGCCGCTGTAACTGCTGAAATACTGGTTGCTGTAGCTGGTCGACAGTTCACTCTGAATGGTATTGTCGTCTGCCTTAGCAGTCACAATATTGATGGCAGCCCCGCGCACATGATATTCGGGCGGTGTATTATACATCACTTCGGCTGTCTGTACCTGCGAAGCGGAAGTATTCTTCAGCATCTCAATCAGCTGTTCCTGTGTCAGTGTACTTGCTTTTCCGTTCAGGATAACCGTTACGTCCTTTGCTCCCACCAGCGAGAGTTTACCGTTCCTGTCCTGCACACCCGGCAACTTACAGATAGCCTCGTAAGCATTGTTTACAATATGCTTTTCTGAGATGGCCGAAATGTCATAATTCAGTTTTCCCTGTTCCACGGTTACAAACGGGCGTTCTCCCTCAATTACCACTTCCTCCAGATTGTAGTCCTTCGATTCCAAAGTAATGACACCGGCATCACGTGCCTGACCCTTCACCTGCCTGGTCTTATAAAGCAAATGCTGAATGATAAGCTGATAATTCTCCGGTTCCGGTTCAAGCGTAAATGTACCGTCGGCTGCAGATATGGTTGCACCTAAATAGGTTGAATCCGGTAGCTGCATGACGATGGTAGCACCTTCTACTGGATGCTGATTGGCATCTACTATCTTTCCGGTTGTCTGACTGAATACAGATGATGCAAAACCTACATATATGAAGAGACCTGCTATAATTTTTTTACATTTCATTTATAGGCATTTAAGACGTCTATCTTATCAGTTCCTCTAATCTTTGTTTCAACAGCATATTGTGAAGCTGGTTTGCCACAATCTCGCCATTGCTATTAATCAGAATACCATGCGGTATACCTGAGAAAGGAAAATTCTCTTTTACCTTTTCTCCTTCAGTTGTATCAATCAAAGAAGTAAACTTGATTTGATATTTCTTCATGGCCGCCTGAAAATCATCCATACTCTTGTCTATCGAAATCAAAAGTATATCCAATCCTTTCTCCTTATACTGGCTGTAAGTTTTTTCCAGTTCGGGAAATTCCGCAATACAGGGAGCACAGGCAGAAGACCATAAATCAATATACAGATACCCATTTTTAGGAATAAACGAAGAAAGCCTTCTTGTTATCCCATTGGCATCCGGAAATTCCATATCCCTTATCTTTTTACCAATCCTGGCATCTAACTCTTTCTGTTTTCTGTCCATATCCAGGCGAAGTTCATAATACCATTGCACTTTCTTGTCAGCTTTCACTTCTTCCGGCAAAGTGGGATAGGTTTCCAGGAAATGAGGGTCATACACAGAACCTATTTCATTGATAAATGTGGTCTTGCCTACAATATTGTGTATATTATCAAGCTGAAACTTCACTTTATACTCTGTGTAGACCTGAGCCAAAGAATCATACACCGAAGTATCCGGATTATCTTTTCCTTCTATGCTTCTGCGATATTCCATCTCTCCTAATTTTTCTATTCTGCGTGTTTCTGTAAGGTAAGTATTGTACAAGTCGTTCATAGGTGTTCCTGTTACATGATATACCGAATCAAATGCTATCTTTACCGTTCCCTTTTCGGCAAAGAACATTCCTTTTAATGGATTCAACGTGTCATTTACTGAAAGATAATATGCCACTTCAAAATTAGGTTCAATGCTGAAATTAAATTTTCCATGGAGCAAAGTATCACTAGCGACATTAATCACCGAATCATTCTGAAGATAATACAATTCTATTGGCGTCCCATCCATGCAGTTGCTACATACGCCTTCAATATTTACCATCTTGTGATTCACACAACTTGCCATGATGATGGTACCTATGACAACTCCATATAGATTGACAGACTTCATTATAAGATATTATTTTTAAGAATAGTCCTCAAAAGTAGATATTATACACCAAACTTCACCCCACTCTTCTCATAAATTATCCTTTCAGCAATCCATAATTGTTTAATTAAGAATAAAAAGACACTTATCGTTCAATTGCACTTCTCACTGCTTCATAAAACAGGCCTCCCACATCTATGCCTAGTTTAAACTTACGAAACTTATAGGATGGAACGACCATCGGTGCAGTCTTCCATCCTTGTCGCACATCATAATACCTTTGTACACCAACCTCCACTCCAAAACGGTTTGTAAAATCGTAACCAACGGTGGCTCCATAATACGTACGGTTGAGATTATACCTGTTATCCGGACTATAAGCACCAAACACCGTAAGATGAAAATCATCTGCCGGATGAAGTGTCATGCCTCCTGACACACCAAACGACTGACCGACACTATAGGGGAAAGTATATTTTGCCGCATTCACTCCTACATATATATCCAAGAAATCATTGATTTCCCTTTGGTATATAAACATCATCTGGTTCACCCGACCGATGCCTGGAATGGTAGTCTGCATTCCCCTGCCATAAAAATAGGGAGAAAACTGCCCGAATGCATTATAGTCACCCATAAACATGGGAGAAGGATTCACATAATAGGTTGGAATATAAAAAGGCCTTTCCTGCCTAAAATCAAAATCTACGGGTGAATCAGATTGTATTTCTTGATTTACTTCATGGTCTTTTATCTTCACTCTATCCGTGGATGGGTTAATCGACAAGAATTTCCCACCCACATCTTTTTTCAACCCTGCACCAAGCTTTATCGTATCTTTTTTGATACTTTCTTGTCCAAAAATCTGCATACAGGATAGTCCCAAAGCCATAAGAAAAACCACTACCGATTTCATAACTTAAAGATTAAAAAGCAATCACCTCAAAGTTAGTTTATTTTTCATTCTGACTAAAAATAATACGTTAATGAAGCTACAAAAGTCCGGAACTTGGTATCGGGATTATGCTGATAAGTTTTGGTCATGCCCCAGTCGTATCCGATGGCAATCTGTACATGGCGGGCTATCTCTACCCCGGCACGAAAGCCTACTCCCCAGTCAAAGCGCGGCATCACTCCCTCCTTAAACATATTATGTGAGGACACTGTGACAATATCCGGTTCTCCCGGAAGACTGGCAATTTGCTTCATTTGACCAAACAAACCGACATTGAAATAAGGTCCGGCATCCAAAAACAAACTGACATTTCTCCCGACTTTCAACTTATAGCCTAAATGGATAGGAAGATGAAGATAATAAGGCGTACTTTCATATTCGTAGGTTCTCTCATTCATTACATAATAAGGAACACTTTTCCAACCGTATGAGGAAATCATCAGTCCCATATCTGCATACAGCCCTTTTGCAGCCTCACGGAAGGCATATTCCCCTTTCAATCCGGCATGAAAACCAGATCTGGAAATACTTTCTTTCGTGGAATTATAGTTATACCCTCCTGAAAGTCCATATCTGAACTCTTGCGCTTGTACACCTACACACAATAATGATACCGTCATTACCAGCGTAAATAAAATTTTTTTCTTCATAAGTCTATATTTTAGTTTGTAAATAAAATTCTTCTCACTCTTTCGGATTGCTTATCCATTCACTTTCATACACATTACATCCTCCTAAAAGACCGATTCCGTTTTCCACATTGGTATAGTGGCTACGGATGGGAGCAAGCCCGTATCCTCCCAAGTCATTATTATTTATACGATTGAGCGACTTCAGGTAAGTGTACATTTCTTTCGACAATTTGTACAAATAGATTTTAAACTCGATAGTTTCTTTCCGTTCTTCATTTTCATACCCGGCATCATAATAGGTATCTACCTTCAACGTATAATTTTTCCCGTTTATCTTGCTGTCATCCCAGATATACAGATTACGGTAATATTCTTTCGATATATCGAAAATGTCATCAAATCCTGTCTTTTCCGAAAATAAAGGTTCGTTATCCAGGTTAAGGTCTACAGAAGTATATTTTATGGTATCCGAATCTGAGTTTTCAGGTTGTAAAAACGCTTTGCTGGTCTTTTTTATGACTCTCATTCCATAATAATCCTCTGCTCCGGCAGAGTCTGTAAAAGCAATACGGAACTGTATTTTCCTGCCGTATTCCCCATCCGTCAATACAACTTCCGACTTATCCAGTGGAAACGCCTGCGGTATCACCGTTTGCGACTTGGCAACTGGCAGATCAGGATAAGCCACTTCCATACTAATCAGGTCGTCTTCTTTTAGTTTTCCCACTACATAATACGACTGAGCCGGAAGCAAACCGGTAGAAACTTCCGTGTAGTGAATCTCTTTCTCTTCTCCGTTCAACCTAAATACAAGGAAAGGCTTGCTGTCTGTGTTTGTTCCCTGATTATGAATCACCCTGCTTCGTGCCACCTGTATCAGTGTCGTATCGCCTAATGTAGAAGGCATACAGAAAAGAACGATTTTGCGCTCGGCATCCACCTCATTCAGACTGAACTCATGCGTACAAGATGGTAGCACAGAAATTAATAAGGCTATAAATAAAAGTCGATATATCATACGGATTTAAAATTTAAGTGTATAACTGAAAGAGGGTATGATAGGAAACACTCCATGAGCTTTTCCCACAAACGTACCGTCCGGATTTTGCCGGACAGTAGCATAGAGCGGATTCATCCGGCAATACGCATTATACAAACTGATATTCCAGATACGTTCGAAACCTCTTTTCGTGGTTTTGCGGAAATTAATCCCCAAATCCAGTCTATGATAGGCCGGAAGGGAAACATTGTTGGGCATCTCATAAATCATCATCCCTTCATTTGCCTTCTCTACTCCCGGAATAACGGGAGCATCTACCTGCTGTGTCGGAATGGTCATGCGATTCCCACTATGATAATTCCATGAGACGTATACGTCAATTCTTTCATTAAACTTATGCCCGATATTGACAGAAAACCGGTGCCGGTTGTCAAACTTATCCGGATACCATGAAGAATGGAAGTCAGGGAAAAACCTCTTGCTCCACGAAAGTGTATAGGAAGCATCGACCGAAGTCTTTCCGTTACTGTAACGGATGTCAGTTTCCATCCCGTAAGCTTTTCCTTTCCCTGTACGTACCTCTTCCTCCCATCGGTCTGCCATCGGATTAAGCATGCCACTATTGCCATCATATTCTATCAGGTTGTCCATGGTTTTATAAAACCCTTCCACACTCCACCGGATGTTATACGGCAATCGGGTATATACCCCCGCTGCGTATTGACGTGCTTTCATGGGAGTGATGCGTGCTGTGGAAGGCACCCAATAGTCAGTCGGCAAATTCAAGTAGGTGGCCGAAAGCTGATGCATGAACTGACTCATTTCGGTGTACGAGACTTTCAGGCTGGCTTTATCACACAACCTGAAATTGATTGCCGCACGTGGTTCTATCGAATGATATTTCGTACCCGATATACCAAACAACGTGTAATGCAGCCCTCCATTCAGTTTCACACCTTTACATAACGTCATCTCGTCCTCTGCATAAAGCGTAAACTCATTGCTCTTGTACCGGCTATCCACTTTCTCGATCAACTCATCTTGCGATGTACTGTCATACTTCGAATAATAATTCTGGGGCACAAACAAATGGCGTATATAATTGGAGCCAAAACGGATGTGATTCCAGGAGTTTGGACGATAATCAAACTCCATCCGATAACCGAAGTCATTGATGGTGGAATGATTGTTCTGCTCTTTTACAATTCCACCCTTCGTTCCTTCGATATATCCCAAGCGTTCTTCACTCAAATAATCGAACCTGGAACGATTATGAGTATAAACTCCTGTAATATTGACGAACATGTTGTGCGAGAAAATGTATTTCCAATTGGCAGATGCGGTAAAATTACCCCATTGCAGATTGAACTTGTCTATATTGGTAGGTTCTGGGTCAAACAGATATTCTTTATGTCTGAACTTAAAAAGGTCATTCCCTGAATAAAGGCTGATATCCGCACGACTCTTTTCGGAGAATACATGAGTCACTTTCGCATTGATGTCATGAAAAGCATATCTCACATTTTGCTTGTTCCGGCGACTGGTATTCATAATGGCAATAGCCGGGGCGGTAAGCAAGTCCATCCACGTGCGGCGCATGGCGACATTGAACGACGTATGGTCCTTCACTATCGGTCCTTCAAACTGTATCCTGCCCTCTAAAAGTCCAAGCGTAAAACTGCCATGATATTCCTTCATGTCGCCGTCATTCGTACGCACATCAACCACCGAAGAGAGCCGTCCGCCATAACGGGCAGGAAAACCACTTTTATAAAAATCTATATTCTTGATAATGTCTGTATTGAATGCTGAAAACAACCCTCCGGCATGATTCACCTGATACAAGGAAGTACCATCCAGAAGAAACAAATTATCATCATTGTTTCCACCATGTACGTACAACCCGGAGATAAGCTCCGTCCCGCCGGCCACTCCCGACAAGCCTTGAAGTTTCTTTACCACATCGGGCGAGCTCATAAAGTTGTTTCCATTTACAAAGTCCTTCGCTGTAAGCGAGACTTTTCCAGTCTGAGTGGTATGAAGAGGCGAGTTCAAATCAGCCGTCACCACCACTTCATTTAACTGGTAATCAGATTTCAGAGTTATATTCTTTGATTTGTTTCCGCCTAACGTAACATTTTCCAGATGTTCTCCACTGCCAATGTGCGAAAACCGGATTTTATGCCTTCCCTCACTTAACGTAAGGCTATAAAACCCGTGCTCGTTAGTCAGCGTACCCACATTCGAAGTCATGTCCCATACGGTTGCATTTACCACAGTTTCTCCATTGTCCTGATAGACGTATCCGCTTAACGTATAAGTCAACAGCTTTTTAAGGATGACATGACTGCCATCTATTTCCCACTTGATATTCGTATGATGAAATAGGGTTTCAAGGGTACTTTCCAGACTGACCATACCAAGTTTCTTGCCAGTATACGGAATATCAAGCCTGATAGACGCATCATACACAAAGCTGACAGGGTACACCTGTTTCACCTGCCCCATCATGTCTTCCAGGGTAACCCGATGCTGCGCATATAGGGAAGAAGCATCCACCAAGAAAGCTAAAAACAATAAGGATATGATTCTTTTCATCGCTCTTTCTGTATTATTCTTATATCCAGTGTCTTTTCAATCAATGCGATGATTTCGCCTAAGTCGTCCGTCTTGAATTCACCGGTAATTGTCCTTTCATGTTCCGACGCATACAGTTGTGTGCCATAATAGAAAGAAAGCTCTTTCAGCACCTCATCAATAGGTGTATTCCTGTAAATGAATTTTCCTATAGCCCAAGCCGAAGGATTTGGAGAAACAGCATGCACCGCTACAGGCATTTCATCGCCATGTGTCAGCATGCCACACATGTCTTTTGTAAGGACAATTCCATTTTTTCCATACCTTCCTTTAAACACAACTTTACCGGACTTTACATACACGCGAGTAGCAGTATCCTTTCTATATTCATCCACTTCAAACTCGGTTCCAAGTACTTTCACCTGAGCGTATTCAGTGGTGGCAATAAAAGGAGACAGCGCATTTCTTCGGACACTAAAATAGATTTTTCCCGACATATTTACTTCCCGGTTAGCTTGTCCATATTTATCGGCATCATATTCCAAAGTCGCCCCTTTGGAAAGTATAGCTAGCGTGCTGTCTGGCAGGAAATATCTTGTCACCATCGCATCTGCCGTAATTAATACGGTATGATGCTCCTTCCGGCTTAACAAGGTATAGCTCACCACACAGATAAGGATAGCCGCAGCGATTCCTGAAAAACAAGTCCAAAATCCGCTTACTTTATTTTGATGCGCTATCCCTGTTATTTTCTTCAAGGCCTTTCTTGTATCCAGTTTCCCATCTTCGTAATACCGAAGGACAAACTGGAGTTTTCTTTCTTCTTTATCTTTCATGACTGAATGTATTTTTAGCTAAGACTGAATGAACCATAAAAACTACTATGCCGAAACCAAAAAATTATCCGAAAAAGAACAGGTACACCTTTCTCACACCTTCCTTCAACGTTTTAAGTGCTTTGCTCACCTGGTTTTTTACTGTATTGACAGAGATATGCAGCCTTACGGCTATTTCTTCATATTTCATACCATCCCTCTTAGCCAGCAAGAACACCTCCTTGCATTTTTCTGGTAAGGCCTCTATAGCAGTCCAGATACGAGCCTCCTCATAAGACCATTCTTCACACTCTTCGTCCGACAGGATTTCCTCAAGGTCTGATGGCTGCACATTGCCATCAATAAGTGAATCCTTCTTCAAGATGTCTATACAGCGGTTTCTCACCATAGAGTACAGATAAGATTTAAGACCACTCACTTCAAATCCTTTCTCTTTCCGTTTCCACAATTCCATAAAACAGTCCTGCACCGTATCTTCCGCATCATCTATATCTTTCAGATAATGAAGTGCAAACAGACAGAGCGGACGGTAATATTGAAGGAAATTATCTCTGAATATTTTTGTATTGATGTCCATGTACAAGTGTGATTGATAGATTCGCATTTTTAAGAAAACTCAGAATATCAGATTTACCACTATGAGCGGACTTGTTTTTTATTATATTTAAACACAACAGATTTACTTTATACATTCTTTAAATATCACAGATTCTACTAGAGTTTATAGTGAATACTATATTTCGCACGATTTCTTCCCACCAATCAAAGCCTATCTATAAAGAAAAACTTATATTTGCATTATCTGAATCACACAATCATAGAACCATGAGCAAGATTTATCCGGTAGGCATACAAAGTTTTGAAGAGATACGTAAAAATCATTACTGCTATGTAGACAAAACTGAATTAATTTACCAGCTGGCAAACAGTGGTAAATATTATTTTCTGAGCCGTCCCAGACGATTCGGAAAAAGCCTGCTCATCTCCACGCTTGAAGCCTATTTCTCCGGTAAAAAAGAACTGTTTCAGGGTCTTGCCATGGAACAACTGGAAAAAGAATGGACAGCATATCCAGTGCTGCATCTTGACCTGAATGCACGACGATACGAGAATGAAGCCTCTCTTTATGCTATACTTAACCAACATCTGGAAAGTTGGGAAGCAATCTATGGAGACGAAAAAAAAGATCGGGCTCCAGAAGAACGTTTTGCCTACCTGATAGAAAAAATCAGCCGTACCACTAGCAAAAATGTAGTCGTATTAGTGGACGAATACGATAAACCGATGTTACAGGCCATCGGTAACGAAACTCTTCTTTGCAACTATCGCAACACCCTGAAGGCTTTCTACGGGGTATTGAAAACCTGCGACAAATATCTTCGGTTTGCTCTTCTGACAGGCGTAACCAAATTCAGTAAAGTAAGCGTATTCAGCGACCTGAATAACCTGGAAGACATTTCTCTACAGGCTATGTATAACAATTTGTGTGGAATCACAGAAAAGGAGTTATCAGAAGTATTTGCAGAGGACATCCAGTTATTGGCCGACAATAACACACAAACTTATGCTGAAACTTGTCACCAATTGAAAGAATGGTATGACGGATATCATTTTGCATACCGCTCGGAAGACATCTATAATCCTTTCAGTCTGCTCAATGCTATGAAAAGCCGTGAATTTGGAAGCTATTGGTTTGAGACCGGTACGCCGACTTTCCTCGTAGAATTAATAAAGCATAGTAAATATAATTTGCAGCGGCTTACCGAAGAAATAGCAACTGCCGATTCATTGGGCAGTATTGACACAATGGAAACTAATCCCGTACCCATCCTCTACCAAAGCGGATACCTTACGATTAAAGGGTATGACAAAGAATTTAAAGTATATAAACTGGGATTCCCCAACAAAGAAGTGGCAGAAGGGTTTACACGCTTCTTACTTCCCTGCTATGCATATATGCCTTCCGGCAATCCCTCTTTTGAATTAATGTGTTTTGTAAAAGAGGTACGGGACGGCAAAATAGATGCATTTATGAAACGCCTGCAAAGCTTCTTTACAGACACTCCTTATGAATTAATACGCGATCTGGAATTACATTATCAGAACGTATTGTTCATTATATTCAAACTGTTAGGCTTTTATACCCAGGCAGAATACCATACCTCAGAAGGACGCATTGATCTGATAGTAAAAACAGCGCAGTATATTTACGTCATGGAGTTCAAGCTGGACGGAAGTGCGGAAGAAGCCCTGAAACAAATCAATGACAAACAATATGCACTGCCTTTTGCCACGGATACGAGAAAAGTCTACAAACTGGGAGTAAACTTCAGCCATCGTACACGCAACATTGAAAAATGGGTGGTGGAAGAAGCCCATTCATAGCTTCTCCCCATCCTTAAACTCTTCCCACTTCCTGACCACCGTATCAATGGAAATATCCAGCAATTTCATCTGACTGAACAATTCCGGCAGATTTTCTTTCATAAACTTCAGGCTTCGGGTCTGTTTTATCTTCTCCAGGGCATCAACAGTCACAAAATACCCCAGCCCTCGCCGGGTGTAGATAATCCCCCACTGCAACAGCAGGTCGTAAGTCTTCACCACGGTATTGGTGTTGACTTCGAACATAACGGCCTGTTCCCGCACACTGGGTATGCGATCATCTGAATGATACTTTCCAGCCAGTATCTCGTCGCAGATTCGTTCTGCCATTTGCAGATAAATGGCTCGGTATTGCTTGAAATCTACCATCTTACTATCTAAACTCCAACTTTCTAAAACCTTTATAGGCCATAACAACAGCTACTATGCTCCAAACCACGGAAACGATCGACCATGTGTATTTAATAATACTTTTAGGAGCACCTAATCCATACATACACAATACCGGCAACACATAAGACACAATACATAAAACAACTATCAGCCAAAACTGGGTTTTGCTGTATTGTTTCCTCAACATAACCACTACAGTCCACAGGGCTACATAAAAAGCAATCACCATCTGAACTATGAGTTGTTTAAAATCATAGCCTCCTCCCAAAAAGAGAAAAACTGGTTCGTCCGTTTCCTCTGTAAAAAACGATGGAATAGCCAGTTGCATGAAGATATTCGATAATATCGCACATCCCAACAACATCACCGTACCTATCAAAAAAGTACTGAAAAACAAACTTACATATTTTTCTGCCAATGTGACCGGAAGCATGAACTTATTTATCAGACCTCTGTCATTCCGCATATCTTCCACCAGGCTCCAGAACGTAAAATAATAAGATAGGAGTATCAGCAATTGCTCTATGAGTGACAAGCATTCTTTCAAACTATCTCCTGACACCAAGGCACAAAACACACAGATACTAAAAGAGCGTAAAAACAAAAGCTGGATAAAGGCTTTCTTTTTTCCATAGCCAAACATTTCCTTTAACTGAAACTGACTAAACTTCCACATTTCTTTCATTGCAAAACTTTTCATATCCTTCCTCCTCCCTTGATTAATGCATTAAACAGCAGTTCCAAAGATACTTCCGTATCCATGTTTTCCTGCTTATGAGTGATTACATGGTAACCTTCGGTACAAGCTTCTGCATATAGCACTCCTTCTTCATTACTTTGGATTCCGAACGAATACCGACTAGCGATTTCCTCCAAAGAAGCCGCATACACAGGAGCATCCTTTCTTAACACAATCACATCGGTCAACAGATTTTCAATGTCCTGCACAATGTGTGTAGACAAAACCACTATCTGATCTTCACGAACATGCTTCATCAGCAGCTTACGAAACATCTTTCGTGCCGGAATATCCATTCCATTGGCAGCCTCATCCAACAATACGATTTTAGTTCCAAGCGACAGGGCGATGCTGAATGCCACTTTATGCTTCTCTCCTAACGATAATTGGTTCAAATTCTTAATATCCCGCTGTATTTCAAAATTGACCAGACAATCATTCAGCACCTCTTTACGAAATTCGGGATAGAATTCGGAATAAATAGCGAGGAACTGCTCCAAGCTCATATTCGGAAAGATAAAATCAGCCGGTAGCATGAATACCTTCTGCAAAGTCTCCACATCCCTCTCCCTGAGATTACGACCGTCTACATAAATCTCACCGCCGTGAGCAAAAAGCTTACCAGCAATCAGTTTCAATAGTGTGGTCTTGCCTGAGCCGTTCATCCCCAACAGGCCATAAAATCGCCCTTCTTCCATACGAAGATTCAAGTTATCCAATACATTCTTATCGGACTGATACCCAAATGAAACACCGCTTAATTCTACCATAACCTTACAAAGTAAAAATTGTTATACTGTACCATCAAAGTGGTACAGCAAAAATAACTTTTTTTCTTGAACAAACAAATGATTTTACGGAAATTATAATGCAATATCCAACAAACCTCAGCACACTTTCTACGTTTCCATTCCGTGAACCCTACGTTTCCCGATGCGGAACCGTACGTTTCGCATAAGGAAAACATATGGTTCCGCGCTGAGAAACGTAAAAGACTTCTTTCCCTCCGAAAGTATTCGCTTTGATAATTCCAGCTATTTTTCGTAACTTCGCATGTTCATCTAACAAGAAAAGATACATGTCAGAAAATGATTTTATTACCATAAAGGGTGCCCGGGTGAATAACCTGAAAAACATCGACGTACGTATTCCACGCAACAAGCTGGTAGTCATTACCGGACTGTCGGGCTCGGGAAAGTCGTCGCTGGCATTCGATACGCTGTATGCCGAAGGGCAAAGACGCTATGTAGAAAGTCTGTCTTCTTACGCCCGCCAGTTTCTCGGACGTATGAGCAAACCGGAATGTGACTTTATCAAAGGGATTCCACCTGCTATCGCCATTGAACAGAAGGTGAAAAGCCGCAACCCGCGTTCTACCGTAGGTACCTCAACGGAGATTTATGAGTACCTGCGCCTGCTTTTCGCACGGGTGGGAAAAACGTATTCTCCCGTAAGCGGACAACTGGTGAAGAAGGACAGTGTGGAAGACATCGTGAACTGCATGCTGTCTTACCCGAAAGGCACACGCTATACCGTACTGACGCCTATCCTTCCCCGTGACGGAAGAAGTGTGGCAGAACAGCTGGACATGGATATGAAGCAGGGCTTTACCCGACTGGAAGTGGACGGCGAAATGGTACGCATTGAGGATTATACCTACAATGAGAACGATAAGGTGTATCTGTTAGTGGACCGCATGAGCTGCGATGACAGCAAGGATGCCATCAGCCGACTGACGGATTCTGCCGAGACGGCCATGTACGAAGGCGACGGCACGTGTATGCTTCGTTTCTATTTGTCGGATGACACCCGCCTGCATGTATTCAGCACGAAGTTTGAAGCCGACGGTATCAAGTTTGAAGAACCAAACGACCAGATGTTCTCATTCAACTCTCCGCTGGGAGCCTGCCCTACGTGCGAAGGCTTCGGAAAGATTATCGGTATCGATGAACACCTGGTGGTGCCCAACCGTGCGCTGAGCGTGTACGATGGTGCCGTGCTTTGCTGGAGAGGTGAGAAAATGGGAGAATGGCTGAATGAGTTCCTTCGGGAAGCTCCGGCTCATGATTTCCCCATCTTTGCTCCCTATTATGAGCTGACACAGGAACAGAAAGATTACCTCTGGCACGGACCAAGGGAGAAGGTCTGCATCGACTCTTTCTTCAAGATGCTGGAGGAAAACCAATATAAGATACAGTATCGCGTGATGCTGGCCCGCTACCGGGGAAAAACGACTTGCCCTACCTGTCACGGAAGCCGACTGAAAAAGGAGGCCAGCTACGTACGAGTGGGTGGAAAGAACATCTCGGAACTGGTGGAAATGCCGATTACCCAGTTGCAGGAGTTTTTCCGTACACTCACACTGGATGAGCACGACACCCTCGTGGCACAACGTCTGCTGAGTGAAATCAAGAACCGCCTGACATTCCTGTCGGATGTAGGTCTGGGTTACCTGACGCTGAACCGGTTGAGCAACTCGCTTTCGGGGGGTGAAAGTCAGCGAATCAACCTGGCTACCTCGTTAGGAAGCAGCCTGGTAGGCTCATTGTATATTCTTGACGAACCAAGTATCGGTCTACATAGCCGTGACACGACCCGCCTTATCAAGGTGCTGCGCCAGTTACAGCAATTAGGAAACACGGTAGTAGTAGTGGAACACGACGAAGAAATCATCCGTGCAGCCGACTACATCATCGACATCGGCCCGAAAGCCGGACGACTGGGCGGACAAGTGGTGTATGAGGGCGACATGAAAGACTTACAGAAGGGAAGCGACAGCTATACCGTGAAATACCTGTTAGGAGAAGAGACCATCGACCTGCCAGCCAGCCATCGTCCGTGGAACAATTTCATCGAAATCAAGGGAGCACGCGAGAATAACCTGAAAGGTATCGACGTGCGCTTCCCACTTAACGTGATGACGGTAGTGACGGGGGTCAGCGGTTCCGGAAAGAGTACGCTGGTACGCGACATTTTCTACAAGGCTCTGAAGCGGGAATACAGTGAATCGAGTGAACGTCCGGGCGAATTCATCTCATTGGAAGGAGACATCCGTCAGGTGAATGACATCGAGTTTGTAGACCAGAACCCTATCGGAAAGTCTTCCCGAAGTAATCCGGTGACTTATGTCAAGGCCTATGATGAAATCCGGAAACTGTTTGCCGACCAACCGCTAGCCAAGCAGATGGGATACAGTGCAGGCTATTTCTCATTCAACACGGAAGGCGGACGTTGCGAAGAATGCAAGGGAGAAGGTACGGTAACGGTAGAAATGCAGTTCATGGCCGACCTGGTGTTGGAATGTGAGTCGTGCCACGGCAAGCGCTTCAAGAACGACACGCTGGAAGTGAAGTTTGAAGGAAAAAACATTTACGACATACTGGAAATGACGGTCAACCAGGCCATCGAGTTCTTTACGGAACACAACCAGAAGAAGATTGTCAAGAAGTTGCGCCCGCTACAGGATGTGGGACTGGGTTATATCAAGCTGGGACAGTCTTCGTCTACCCTCTCGGGAGGAGAAAACCAGCGCGTGAAACTGGCGTACTTCCTCAGCATCGAAAAGGCACAGCCTACCATCTTCGTGTTCGACGAACCGACCACAGGCTTGCATTTCCATGACATAAAGAAACTGCTGGAAGCTTTCGATGCCCTCATCAGTCGTGGACATACGCTGGTCATCATCGAACACAACATGGATGTCATCAAATGCGCCGACCACGTGATTGACCTCGGTCCGGAAGGTGGCGACATGGGAGGAAATCTCGTGGCAGCCGGCACACCGGAAGAAGTGGCTAAATGTGCAGCTTCCTACACAGGACAATACCTGGCAGAAAAACTCAATCAGTAATCTTAACGAACAGACACATGACTCAAACTCTTGAAACCCTATACAGCCAGTTCACCGGCCATGCTCCGGAAAGCGTGGAAGCATTGCCGGGAGCCGGTTCCAACAGAAGCTACTACCGCCTGAAGGGTACTCCGACCCTAATCGGGGTATGCGGTACTTCACGCGAAGAAAACGAGGCCTTCATCTACCTGTCACGCCATTTTCAGGCACAGCATCTTCCGGTACCGGCGGTGCATGCCGTTTCCAACGACGGACTCTGTTACCTGCAGGATGATTTAGGAACAGATTCCCTGTTCCAGCTTATCGCACACGGAAGAGAAACCGGAGAGTTTGGCTCAACGGAAAAGGACTTGCTGAAAAAAGTCATCCGGTTACTGCCCCGCATACAGTTTGAAGGAGCACAAGGACTGGATTTCGGGAAATGCTATCCGGCGGTAGAGTTCAATCATAGAAGCATTCTGTGGGACTTGAACTACTTTAAATACTGTTTTCTGAAAGCTACGGGAGTGGAATTCAGAGAAGATTTATTAGAAGACGATTTCGAAGTCCTTTGCCAGACACTGATAAAGAGCATGGAACCCCAACCGGTATTCATGTATCGCGACTTCCAGAGCCGTAATATCATGGTGAGGGAGGGAGAACCTTACCTGATTGATTTCCAGGGAGGACGGAAAGGACCGCTGTATTACGACGTGGCTTCTTTCCTCTGGCAAGCCAAGGCCAACTATCCGGACAGCCTGCGCCAGGAACTGATTGACGAGTACTTGGAAGCCCTACGCCCCTACAAACAGATAGAAAAGGAAGTATTCCTGTCCCGTCTACGTCATGTCGTATTGTTCCGCACGCTACAAGTACTGGGAGCTTACGGCTTCCGCGGCTACTTCGAGAAAAAGACTCATTTCATCGAAAGCATTCCTTTCGCTATTGAGAATCTGCGCCAGTTATTGCAGGAGGGTTTTCCGGAATATCCTTATCTCTGCGAGGTATTACAGCGCATGACAGAACTGAAGCAATTTGCCGCTGTACGCAACCGCCGTAACCTGACGGTCACAGTGATGAGTTTCTCTTACCGGAAAGGGATTCCGGAAGATGAAAGCGGAAATGGTGGAGGATACGTGTTTGACTGCCGCGCCGTACACAACCCCGGACGCTACGAACAGTACAAATCGCTTACAGGACTAGATGCACCGGTCATCGAATTTTTAGAGAAGGACGGAGAGATTACAGAATTCCTTCGTCATACCGACGCTCTGGTGGATGCCCACGTGCAGCGTTTCCTGGAACGTGGATTCTCGCACCTGATGATTTGCTTCGGATGCACCGGAGGACAGCACCGCTCCGTGTACTCTGCTCAGCACACAGCAATGCACTTGCATGAAAAATTTAAAATTAATGTACACCTGATTCATCGGGAACAACAAATAGACCAATTACTGAAAGCCAAATGAAAGCCATGATATTTGCTGCCGGACTGGGTACCCGGCTCAAACCGCTGACTGACCACATGCCCAAGGCCTTAGTTCCGGTGGCCGGACGTCCCATGCTGGAACATGTGATTCTCAAACTGAAAGAAGCGGGATTTACCGAACTGGTCATCAACATTCACCATTTCGGAGAACAGATTATCGATTTTCTGAAAGCTAACCAGAATTTCGGACTGACCATTCATATCAGCGATGAACGTGACATGTTGCTGGACACAGGGGGCGGTATCAAAAAGGCGGCAACATTCTTTACAGGAACGGAACCATTTTTGGTACACAATGTGGACATCCTGTCGAATGCCAACCTGAAAGAAGTCTATGATTTTCATCGGAAAAGTCAGAATCTGGCCACACTGCTGGTCAGCCCGCGCAAGACCTCGCGCTACCTGTTGTTTGATACGGACAACCGCCTGCAGGGCTGGATTCATAAAGATACCCTGCAGACCAAACCGGAAGGATTTGTGTACGAACCGGGCCAATACCGCGAATATGCGTTCAGTGGTATCCATGTAATTTCACCGGAACTGTTTCGCTACATGGAAGGAGAGGCATGGAACGGTAAATTTCCCATCATGGATTTTTATCTGTACACCTGCCGGCAACTCCAGCTCGGAGGATACACCAAGGAAGACTTGCAACTGATTGACATCGGCAAACCGGACACGCTGGCCCGGGCCGAAGAATTCCTGAAAGATTAATACCAGGTAACTGAACTACCCGTGTTGCTTCGCTGATCCCACTTCAGGGCATCGGTCAGCATGCTGGAGTTGGCACGGATAGAGAAGTTATAAGAAGTAAACGGACCGAACACCAATCCGCAACTCATATTAAAGCAGTGCAAGTCACGGGTAATGTTCAAGGTTGTCATAGACATCTCCTTAGACGTAAAGTCGTATCCGGTAGAATAGGTCATATTCCAACGGCTACCAATCTTGAAGTTACCCGACACGTTCAATGAATGAGTCAATGAATACGGATAACGCATGGTCTTGATGTTAATGTCCTTCGAACGGTCCTCACGAATACTGTAGCTATAGCTCAAGCTGACACTCCAAGGCAATTTGAAAGCCAGGTAACCGTCTGAATCGACAGAAGCTTTCTCCGTCTTTCGCATGTTGGAGTTGTTATTCTGTTCTTCTGTTTCTTCCTCTGTCTCCTCGTCTTCATTTTCTTCCTTACCTTTATTGTCCTTGTTCTTTTCATCCTCATCTTTCTTTCCGAAGAGTTTCTTGAAGGTATCGTTATTCAAAGTATAAGAGAATGAACCACTATATCCCTGGAAACGTCCGAAACGTCCATAAGACCATTCTGTACGGTCACCCACCACTACATTACCATTTTCATCGAACTGATATGCATACGTAGCGAATGAGGCATTCATATTAAATGTATAGCTCTTGGTCAGCTTCAAACGAAGGTTCATGCTCAGGTCACTCCACCGCTTGTTGGCCACATCGTAAGAAAGAGAAGCCCCCAATTGGTCAATCAAGCTGATTTTCTTATAGCCGGTAGTATCCTTATCCGACTTCATCTTCATCTCAATGTTGTTATCAATTGAGAAGCTGATGTTCTGTGACATATTCTTTCCCGGATAGCCATATACAGCTCCTTCATAAGGCGAGTATTCTACGGTACGCACCTCACCGTCTTCATCCGTATAAGTATAGGTGTCGTAATAGCCGTAACGTGATTTACCGAAGTCCGGCGTATAGGTATAGCTGACGGTCGGTGTAAAGACATGACGAATCTGAAGCTCCTTGCTCTTCATGAACAAAGGCTTGTACATACCATACAACTTGGTATTCATCTGTAAAGACAAGTTGTAATCATACAAACGGTTGAAGCCGTTGATGGTATCTCGCTTCACATGATCACGCGAGGTAGGACTCGGGTCATAGCTCTGCTTTACTTTCCGCAAATACCAGCGTTCCGTATAATTGAACGAAGGAACGATGTTGATGTACTTGAACAAGTTGAAAGTAGCCGAGACCGGAATTTTGTGCTGCATACCGTTCTCCCACTGTGTCAAAGGTGTCTTGAACAACAGATTATCCTTTGTGCTGATGGAGTTGGTGATACTTCCGGTGTACTGTAATGAAATCTTTTCGTACCAACGCTCATCTCCTGCCGATTTTTTACGCTTGAACGGATAAATACGGTTCAATGAGATATTTACGTCCGGAAGCGTCATACTCAAAGAAGAGTCACGCGTATTCTGCGTGATATTGAATGCTCCAGAGATGTTCAATCCAATTTCCGGAAAGTTACGTGAGTAGCTCACACTGGAAGCCTTGGTATTCTGAGAATACTGTTGCGGATTATACAAACTACTCAAACTAGAACGGTCATAACTACTGGTGGCAAAGTTCACACTGGCCGAGAACGAACTGTTCGGATTAGCCTTGGCATCCTGCCGGTGACTCCACTGGATACGGAAATCTTTCGACACAGAATAGTCGGGCATGTTCTTCTCACCCGTTTTTGTCACCAAATAACTGGCATTGAACGAGCCACTGAATTTATAACGCTTGTTATAGTTAGATGCAGCCGATAATCCCCAAGAACCCTTCGTAAAGATTTCTCCCAACACTTTTAAGTCCATCTGGTCACTGATGGCAAAATAATAACCACCGTCACGCAGATAGAAACCACGATTCATTTCATCACCATACGTCGGCATGATGAAACCAGAAGAATAGCTACTGTTGAAAGGGAAGAAACCAAAAGGTACGGCAATAGGAAGAGGCACATCCTCTACCACGAGCTGTGCAGGTCCGAATACTACGTTTTTCTTCGGACGTACCTTTGCCATGGACAATCTCAAATAAAAATGAGGATGTTCGTGATTGTCGCAAGTAGTATATTTACCATGACGCATGTAAATTTCATCGTTTGCCCCTTTCTTTCCTTCCTCACTGGTGACATATCCTTCACCCTGCTGTGTAACAATGCTATTGATGAAACCCTTCTTGGTCTTGAAGTTATAGCGCATGATTTTAGATTCATACGGTGTTTCTCCATCCTTGAAAATCGGTGAACCCGTTTCCACTCCTGCCGTATCGGTCACTCCCGTGGCATAGACGGTACTGCTGTCCATATTCATTGTAATTACTGCAGAGGTCAGCTCAATGTTCTGGTAATTCACTTTACCTTCCCCATAAAGATGTGCATAGCCCTCTTTTGTAAAGACAATCGAATCGCTTGCTTCATAAATAACCGGTGCATCCAGCGGTTCTTTTTTCTTTGTGGTATCTGCAGCCAGCGAGTCCATTCCCAGCGAATCCAACGCCAGCGAGTCCCGATGAAGGGAATCGGTCTTCTCTCCTCCCCGCATACGTTTTCCTCTCACACGCTGTGCTTCGGCATAGAATGAGCAGAAAAAGCCAAAAACAAACAGAGATAGCAGTAAATATGTAGTTCTTCTAAATGATGTCATCACCGTCTTTTTACGCAATATGCGGTGCAAAAGTAAGCATTATCCTACAAATAAACGTCAACGCTTTCCTTTTTAATGTATTTTTAGTTCTACAAAAAGAGTTTACACCAGGCATCAAAACGCGCCAGCCCCTCTTCCCCATGCTTTTCAATACTCTTTCGGGCCTTCTCCACGCTCTTTTCTTTATCCAATTTGGTCTTTGAATAAAACTTATCAGCAAAGCAGATAATCTGCTCTTCCAGGCTGATTGGAATCATTTCACGGTGAGGCACCGGAAGGTCACGTTCCATAATCGCCTTGAGAGAAAGTCCGGCACCTGTATGACGCTCACACACCAGCGCATGACGCGGATAACCCTCACGAGCCACCAACTCCGAACCTAAATATCCATGACAGATATAGGGATATTTGCCAAAGCAAAAAATACCATCTGCATCCGTCATAAAAATACCAATGTCATGAAGCATGGCTGCCTCTTCTATAAAAGTCAAGTCCAAATTCAGTTCCGGATGCTTGCGTGCCATTTCCAGGGCCTTGTCCGCTACTGAACGGCTGTGTACCAGCAAAATATGTTTTAACTCGTTATCTTCCGGATAATATTTGTCAATCAATGCAAGTGGATTCATAAATAAATGTGGCTATATTTGTAAAAAGTATCACAAATCTACAAAAATTCCATGAGTTACACGAAAAGAATCTTTTTGAAATACATTTTGGGTACATGTATAAGCTGTTTTATGGCTCTGCAAGGACATGCCACCGTACGCAACGGAGCTGACCAACTGGAAAAACTGCTTCCCTTGCTTGAAGGAAAACAGGTTTCTCTGGTAGTAAACCATACATCTCTTTGTGGGAAAACCCACTTGCTGGACACCCTAGCCAATCAAGTAAAAATCGTACGGGTATTTGCTCCTGAGCATGGATTTCGAGGGGATGCAGATGCTGGAGAATACATTCAAAACGGAAAAGATACCCGCACGGGAGTGCCCATCCTTTCACTTTATGGAAAAAACAAGAAACCACTACCTTCACAGCTGACTGGTACGGATGTGGTAGTGTTCGACATACAAGACGTAGGTGCCCGCTTCTACACTTACATCAGTACGCTTTATTACGTGATGCAGGCTTGTGCCGAGAACCAGAAAGAACTGATTGTGCTGGACCGCCCCAATCCTTGTGACTACGTAGACGGTCCAATAAGGGAAAAAGCATACAAAAGTTTTGTAGGTATGCTTCCCATTCCCCTGCTTCATGGATGTACCTTAGGCGAAATGGCCGGAATGATTAATGGAGAAGGCTGGTTAGGTAAAGGCCTGCAATGTCGTTTGCAAGTAATTCGAGTGGAAGGATGGAAACACGGACAGCCTTACTCGCTTCCGGTAAAACCTTCTCCCAATTTACCAAACGATCTTTCCATTGCGCTCTACCCCTCACTCTGTCCTTTTGAAGGAACTTCCGTAAGCATCGGTAGAGGAACCACTTATCCTTTCCAAGTCATCGGTTCTCCGGCACTAAAGGATTTTTTCCAGTTTCAGTTTACCCCACGCTCTTTAAAAGGGTTCGACAAGCATCCGCTTCATCAGAATCAGGCCTGCTTCGGCCTTGACCTGCGTACAGAGAAAGAGCTGCCTCAAGGCTTTTCCCTAAAATACCTCCTGCAGTTTTATCAGCTCTATCAGAAGCAATATCCGGATGCCGAAAAGCGTTTCTTCAGCCGTTCCCAATGGTTTGACCTGCTGATGGGTACCTCACAAGTACGAAAGGATATGATTCAAGGAAAAACGGAATCCGAAATACGCCAGGCATGGGAGAAGGACTTGCAAGCTTACCGTTCCTTACGTGAAAAATATTTATTGTATGAATAAAAAACAAGCGGACAGCAGGTAGTTCCTTTAAAGACTCCTGCTGTCCGCTTCTTACTATCTTAATCTGCGCGATTATTTCTTTTTCATCTTCTGCATCATACCAGCCATCTTGCTGCCAGTTACCATCTTCATCATCTTACGAGTCTGGTCAAACTGCTTCAACAGACGGTTTACTTCCTGAATGCTTGTTCCACTACCCTTAGCGATACGTGTACGACGTGTTCCATTCAGAATTTCAGGATGAGTACGTTCTTCCGGAGTCATAGAATAAATAATAGCCTCAATGCTCTTGAATGCATTGTCGTCGATATCAATATCCTTAATGGCTTTTCCTACACCCGGAATCATGGAAGCCAGTTCCTTCAGGTTACCCATCTTCTTAATCTGGTGAATCTGAGTCAGGAAGTCATTGAAGTCGAACTGGTTTTTCTGAATCTTCTTCTGGAGGCGTTTCGCTTCTTCTTCATCGTACTGTTCTTGTGCACGTTCTACCAATGACACGATATCACCCATACCCAGGATACGGTCAGCCATACGGGCCGGGTGGAACTGATCTACGGCATCCAGTTTCTCACCGGTACCCACGAACATAATCGGCTTGTTTACTACCGTACGGATAGACAGCGCCGCACCACCACGTGTATCACCATCCAACTTAGTCAATACGACACCAGTGAAATCCAGACGTTCATTAAATTCACGAGCTGTATTTACCGCGTCCTGTCCGGTCATGGCATCTACCACAAACAATGTAGCATCCGGATTGATAGCTTTCTTGATGGCTTCAATCTCGTTCATCATCTGCTCGTCTACAGCCAAACGACCAGCTGTATCGACAATTACCAGGTCATACCCTTTTGCTTTCGCTTCCTGAATGGCATTCAAGGCAATCAGTACAGGGTCTTTGCTGTCCAGTTCGCTATATACAGGAACTTCTACCTGCTGGCCGAGCACTTTCAACTGCTCAATTGCAGCCGGACGATACACGTCACACGCTACCAGCAAAGGTTTACGGTTCTTCTTTGATTTCATCATGCGGGCCAGCTTGCCAGAGAAGGTAGTCTTACCAGAACCCTGCAAACCTGACATCAAGATAACAGCCGGACGACCTTTCAATTCGATTTCGGCAGTATCTCCTCCCATCAAGGTAGTCAGTTCATCGTGTACAATCTTCACCATCAACTGACTGGGCTTGACAGCCGTCAATACATTCTGTCCCAGTGCTTTTTCCTTTACCGTATCTGTAAAGTTCTTTGCTACTTTATAATTCACGTCCGCATCCAGCAATGCACGACGTACATCCTTCAAGGTTTCGGCCACATTGATTTCGGTGATTTTACCTTCACCTTTCAATATCTTAAACGACCGTTCTAGTCTTTCACTTAAATTATCGAACATATATGTTGCTTTTTTATTTATTATCAAAAATTTCCAGCGTGCAAAATTACAAAAAAATCAGTATGCTCAAATCTTTTTGTTCTGCCATTTTGCTTTTTTCAGATAAATGAGACTGGAACCTAACATCAATACGTAATAAATCACTTCCGTAGTGAAGCATACGTCCACCGGTGCCTGGATAACCATGCCCACCACAATGATATAAAGTGCATAAAAAACTTGTACAAACACTTCCAATACCAACGCCGCTTGCGTATTGCCCGTTCCTGATATGCCATTGAAGTACACATTGGCCAGCGAAGCAATCAGCATAGCCCCGCATACCACGTACAAAGCTGATACAGACTCCACCAGCAAGGCTTCTTCATTTGTATAAACCGACAAGATACTTCCGGGAAACGCCACGCACAAGCCTACGCACACTACCATAATCAAAAACGACATCCGGGATATTTTATGCAATAACGTAACTACTCCTGATGAACCGCCGGCACCAATCAGATTACTCACCAACGTATTGGCAGTAGTGGAAAGTGCCTGTACAGGAATCAGCAACACTACATACACACTTCGCACGATATTGGCCACCGCCAGTTGCCGCTGTCCGAGTCGTTCAAGGGCCATAAAAAAGACAAACCAGATGGCCATGGCCAGAAAATACTGTACCATCGTGAAACAAGATATGCGAAGGATGCGTAGCACCATACTTAAATCAAACTGTCCAAAACGATTCAGTCCGTATTTTTTCAGGTCCACCTTATAATAAGTATAAAGCAAAAAGAAGAGCAGTGAAGAAGCTTCGGCGATGACAGAAGCCAAGGCAGCACCACGTACCCCCATTTCCGGAAGGCCTAATTCTCCGAATACCAAGGCGTAATCAAGCACCACATTCACCAAAGCCATTACGACTGCATTCATCGTCAACACTTTGGTACGCGTAATACCGATATAAAGCCCACGAAACATCACATTCACAAAAGCAAAAAGAAATCCCCAGATACGCCAGGTGAAAAATTCATAAGTCGCCCCGTAAATAGAATCCGAAGTAATCAGCAACCGAATCAACGGAGCAGCAGAAAAATACATCAGTATCAACAAACAAACTGCCATACCGAAACTGAAAGCCGTTCCCTGCCACATAATAGGACCTACCGCGCGATAGTTTCCTTCTCCATTACGACGAGCTATCAGAATCTGCGAACCGACACTAAAACCGAAAGCTATGGTATAGACACAAATGTAGAGCAATCCGCCCATAGCAGCTGCTCCCAATGCGACTTCACCCACACGCCCTAAAAAGGCTGTATCGGTCACATTTATCACATTCTGCGCCAACAGGCCCAGAAAAATAGGATAAGTAACACGCCAGATTTCCTTATTGGTGTACATACATCAAAAGAATAAAAATGATTGGAAATTGCATACTTTTGCAAAGATACATTTTTAAAACCAGAACTACATAAAAAGCACTTAAATACCTAACTCGCATCACTTAGTTTCAAATAAAACAATTTCAAATAAAATAATTTTTACTCATTTCGTTGGTTTGTGTGCAATTTAGCACTATTTTTGCAGCCGATTTTTAACAAACAACCTAAAAACGAATGAAAAAATTTCTTTTCATCAGTGCAGCGACACTGTGTATCTCTTTCCCGACTTTCGCGGGAGATTATCTGACCAACACCAATCAAAACGCCGCTTTCCTTCGAATGATAGCCCGAGGAGCTTCTATTGATATAGACGGTGTGTATAGTAACCCTGCAGGACTTTCTTTCCTTTCGCACGAAGGATTCTACCTGTCACTGACCGGACAAAGTGCCTACCAGACCCGTGAAATTGACGCTACTTTCCCGCTCTTTCAGCAAGCTGACGGAACCAACGGCAGCCGATTGTACAAAGGAACTGCCTCTGCTCCCTTCATTCCGAGCTTTCAAGGATTATATAAAAAGGATAATTGGGTAATCTCTGCCAGCTTTGCCATTACCGGCGGTGGAGGAAAAGCCTCATTCAGTAACGGTCTTCCAATGTTCGATGCATTAGCTATGGGAATGATTCACCAGCAAACTGGCGGCCAAGTAACTCCCCAGATGTACGACATTAATACTTCTATGGATGGAAAGCAATACATTTACGGAGTACAATTAGGATTGAGCTACAAAATCAACGACTGGCTGAGTGTATTTGCCGGCGGCCGAATGAACTACGTAAAAAGTGGTTATGAAGGTTACCTGAAAGCCTACATGAAAGAGAATTTAGGCGAAGCCCAATTGGCCAACCTTGAACTGGACTGCGACCAGAGCGGATGGGGACTGACTCCCATCATTGGTGTGGATGCTAAATTAGGGCGTTGGAACCTGGCTGCAAAGTATGAATTCAAGACAAACCTGAATATTGAAAACCAGACCCACACACTGGAAGTTCCTACAGGTACCCCAGAAGCGGTCATAAAACCTTACGCAGATGGAGAACAAACTCCCAGCGATATTCCTGCCTACCTGAGTGTAGCTGCCGGATATGAAATTTTGCCTAATCTTCGTGCTTCTGTAGAATATCATTTCTACGATGACAAGCATGCAGGCATGCTGAACGACCGACAGAAAACCCTGAAGCACGGTACCCACGAATACCTTGCCGGTATGGAATGGGACATTACCAAACGACTGACTGTCAGTGGTGGTTTCCAAAAAACGAACTACGGCCTGAGCGATGATTTCCAGACTGATACCAGCTTCTCATGCGACTCTTACTCATTAGGATTTGGTGCCAGAGTCAACCTTACACAAGCATGGAGCATTGATGTGGCCTATTTCTGGACACATTACAACAAATACACCAAAGAAACAGACAACTACAACGGTACAAGCCTGAAAGGAACCGACATTTACAATCGTACGAACAAAGTATTCGGATTAAGTCTGAATTATAAATTCTAATTTAACCCCTCTTCTGGCTTCTCATTTGCCCAACACATGAGAAGCCGGAAGTTAACCTTAAAAATCCTTACTTTCCCCTTCTTGTTAGAAAGAAAACTGATAGTTTTTGTTATTTTTGTCAAGTAAAACCTTGTACTAATTCTCAAAAATTAAACTATGAACAAAAAACTATCATGGCTATTGCTCTCCACTCTATTGGGAGGAGCCGTACTGACTGGATGCTCGGAAGAAAATCCAAGACCGACAAACGGAGAAGGTGATCAAAATCCCACATCAAAGAACCCCACAGAACTCTATTATGCCAACATGTTCGGCAAGGAGGCTATGAGTACCTACTATTACTGGAATAAAGAAATCAGTAGTGACCTGGACAACTGGAACATCGAGACTAACAATGACCCAATCAGCACCGTTGACCGAATAAGGTACCATCAAGGAGATAAATACATTGACAAATGGTCCATGCTCACCGACGACATGGCTTCTTTCAACAGCAGTGTGGAAGGGGTTTCTACTACATTTGGCTGGAATCTGACTTTCTATCCGGTAAACAAAGAAAAGAATCAATATGTAGCAGTCGTAAACTTTGTCCATGAAGGGACTCCTGCTGCAAAAGCGGAATTTAAACGAGGAGATATTATCCTTTCTATAAATGATGAAAAAATCACCCCCGACAACTATGCGGATTTATACAACAAACCTACCTTAAAGGTTTCCCTCGGAGAACTGCAAGAAAGTACTATTGTCAGCCAGAACAAGTCAATAGAGCTGACAGCCGTTAACATGTACGAAAATCCTATCATTTGCGACTCAGTATATGAATTCAACGGAAAGAAAGTGGGCTATCTGGCCTATACCGGCTTTGACCTGAAATCCATCAATCCACTGATTGAAATTGGGAAAAAGTTTAAAGCAGAAGGTATTGAAGAACTGGTTTTAGACCTACGGTACAACGGAGGAGGTTATGTTATCACTGAAAATGTGCTAGCCTCCATGTTTGCTCCGCAAGAAGCTGTCAGCAGCAAGAAAGTATTCGAAAAAGAAATCTACAACAGCTATTTGAGCGAAAGCTACCAGAAACAAGGAGAGAGTCTGGAAACCCGTTTCACCACAGAATTCAATTACCCGGAAGTGGAAGTCAATGCAAGCACAAAAGATGCTAACATCGGATTGAAAAAAATCTACGGATTAATCGGTTCCGGATCGGCATCGGCATCCGAAGCACTGCTTGGCGGATTAATGCCTTATACAAACGTCCGACTCATCGGCACTCAGACACACGGCAAATACTGCACCGGGTGGATGCTCAGCGCAGAAGATATGTACGAGAAATGCCCGCAAGAGCTGAAGAACTGGGGAATCTATGTAATGGTCAGCATTTACCAGAATGCCGATGGAAAAACTCCCTGTATGCCTGATGGACTCATCCCGGATATCCAAATTGAAGATGACCCGATACAGGCTTATCAAATAGGAGATGTCAACGAGCCTCTCTTGAAACAAGCACTCACGGAAGCCGGACGTTCATACGAAACCAACGGTGTAGGCAGCCGTAGTGCGGCTTCCCCACACTTCAATGCACTCCCGCCTGTAAAAACACCACTCTTTGGAAAACGTATCCAGCTGATTCCATCATTTGTTTCTTCACACTCCAAATAATGGTTCAATAAAAAAGTTCGCCAGACTCCGTAAAAGAATCTGGCGAACTTTTTTATACAATCATCTATGATTCAAACACATTCTTATTCTTCCCATACCAGATAAGCAGACACCAGCCAATGGTTCAACTCATCCTTATTTACAGGCTGGGCTTCAGGTATGCTGACAGTGAATGTATGCTTTCCTGCTTGCAAGCCTGGAAGTTCAACTACCTCTGGCAATACATCCGATCCGGGACACCAGTTAGAACGCGATAAATCAGAAGATGCCAATGGTTCCTCTACCTCCTTGGTCTTATAACCATCTTCACTAATATAGGCCGCCAAGCGTTTGATAAGCCAGACACCAGTAGCCGGATTGAAACGACGGAAAGAAGCACAGTCATCTCTCCAAGGAACAAAGCTATAAACCTCTTTTCCATCCACGGAAAGAATATTGCGCTTCTGCACAAATTCATCACCACCGGAATGGCCTCCATGACCGGTTACAATGTATTTCAAACGCACATTTTTCGCATTCTTCGGAAGCACAAAATCAGTAGAAACAGATTTACGAGCAAAAATGTCCGGATAAGACTGACCGATATAATATACCGTGTTCATCAGCGGTTCCACATGACGGCGGACAAGCTTTTCACATGTTACCGGAGTTTCCTTGATTTTCAGCTCCATACTGGCCACATACCCTTCTTTTGTCCACGTGTCAATAAAGATACCAACATACACTTCACCTTTAAGGGCCGAATATAAATCCGTAATGTCCTGCTCCCATTGCACACATTTCTCCCACTTAGGAATATAAACCGGACGACGCTTGCTGGACAAAGAATCATCTTCTGCGCTGAAATGCCCTACCCCGAAAGGCGTCATGAAACGCATCAGCTCTATTGTAGGCAAATAGTCCTTTCCCGGTACAATTCCAATCATATTTTCCAGTTTCAAGCTGTCAATTGCCGGAAACTGTTTCTTTCCCTGTGCAATACTCAGCAGATTCACAGCCGAATTCTTGGGAAGCACAAAACAAGAACCGGATTTATCCCAGCGGTCACCATTAGAGGCTACGGTCACCTTCAAGCTGACCGTCACATCCCGCTGGTAATCGGGAATCTGAATCTTCTTTAAAATAATACGACCGTTCACCAGATGAATGACTCCATCCGCACCCGCTGCAGAATACCCTGCATACGTATCTGGTACAAAATGAATATTCTCCTTGTCAAATACCGTCAAATTCAAATCTCCTTTTGCAGGAAGTTCCTTATGTCCTGCCGCACATACGTTCAACGCCACAAATAAGGAAACAAACATACTAACTATCTTCATATACTCATTTTATTATTCAGCAACTTCAAAACCTCTTTTATCCAAATAAGCCTTAAACTTATGCAGATACTCTTCGTCCGGCCCGTCAAAGAAGGAAACCCCTGAAGCTCCATTATTGAAAGCCTCATCCAATGCCTGCTCAAAAGTTTTCTTAATATCAGGGAACATCAATCCGGCATAAATTTTAGCCCGGCCATTAATCGTCTGTACACTTTCCTTCACCGAACGTCCAATCCACTCTGGTCCTTCATAATAAAAACCATTGTAAATCATCGGGAAGTATGCATCGAGCGACCACTGTCCCCAATCCTGACGCACCATTTTGCGAGCCATAGAAGGTCCCGGGAATACCGCGGCAGAAATACGTTTGCCATCTGCCTTGATGGTCTGCGTAATCTTATTGACCACACGTGTAATGGCATCCAGACGGAAATTTATCCATGACTGGTCTTCCATAGGATACTTCAATTCCAGCGGGTCTTTCCCGGTCTGCTCCTTGAACATCTTCCGGCATACCTCACAATAACAATAATCATATTCCGGCAATTCAGAAGTCTGCTCAATACTATAATTCTTCCATAAGCTTACCGGTAACACTACATCCGGGAAACGCACATAATCCAAATGCACTCCATCCACATAAGGCAGATTGGCCTCTTTCAGGTAATCAGCTGCCAGATATTCAGCCACACCTTCATGGTTCGGACACAAGAAACGGTAATAATCTACATAAGCAGGTTTGTCATAGCATGACTCCCCTTTGCGGTTCACGGCAAACCAGTCGGGATGTGTCTCACGCACTTCTCTGCGGTTCATGGTCCACTTCCAATAATGTGCCTCCAGACCAGCTTCCTTACACATCCGGTAAGTAGCCTCATCATACCCCTCAAACATCACTCCACTGATGCCACATTCTTTCATCAGAGCAAAGTATTTCTTATAGTACGCATCTCCCTTTTCCTTGTTAATGCGCATCCATACCCAATTCTTTACCTGACGGGGAGTAATAGCTTCACGAGTAAACCTACCGTTATGGTCTACCACATAACGTACTTTTTCTTCAGGCACGCTCACCGACATACAGAATGTACGCTGTGTAGCCTCTACCAAGATTTCAGCACCAGCAGGCAAATCCTTCAATTCCGCCTCGGTCAGGAAAAAATTCTCTTTGGAACGAATGTAATTTTTCTCCTTGGCATAATTATCCAATTGTGCATAGAACATGGCCCAAAGCAACTTATAAGCAGCCATATTGTAAGGATACTTGAAGGAATCAGTACCCGTTCCTATCACCTTATCCGAAAGATACAAGAATCCCCATCTGTCGGGCATGTGCATATCGATGCGTCCGATAGGCATCCATACCCAGTTTTCTTCACGCTGTCCGGGCTTCAACCACTGCACACGTGAGAAATTGATACGCCAGCAATTGCCAGCCTGAGCCGGGTTGGAAAAATTCACTGTCAACGCTTTATGAGGAATAGCCATTTCCACGCTCCACTGTTTGTCCTTATCTTTCGACTTGTTCAAGGTTCCTTCACGATGAATAGCCAGCTGAAGTCCCGGACAATCCCACTGAACCATAAAATTACCTCCCGAACGGTAAGGCTTGTCCAGCATCAAGTCAAAAATAACTCCCTTCGCATTGGTTTCTATTTCAAAGTAATTCTGCCCGTCCCCATCCGGATCCAGGAAAACCTCAAAATCATTGTCATAATAGATAATCGTATCCCGCTGACTGAGTTTCGCCTTGATGTCATCCTCCTGCAACACAGCTCCTACATAGAGATAATTATCATCCCACAACATTTTGGCAGAAGTATCATAACAAGGTTTGGCAAATCCTTCCCCACTTATATCTACAAAAGAAGAAGTGGACTGCGCCTTTTGCCAGTCTGCCTCATTCAGTTTTCCATCTACTTTAATTTTTCCATCCACACGATAGCACACATAGCCTTCGGGAAGCGTCAGCATACGTTCATACTTTTCATATAACCCCTGCCCCCAGAGCTGTCCTGCCATTGCAAATGCAAACAAACTACCTATCAATTGTTTTCTCATAATCGATTTTTTTCATTAATTACTTTCAATAACCTGTCCCGCTCCCCGATACAATTTGACCGGTCCGTCCAGCAATACGGCAATTACCGTAATTTGTGAATCAAGTACATGATCGGGCACATCAATATAAAGATTACCAGGCACTTCACTCCAATAGTTCTTATTATATACCTTATAAGACAACATGGAGCCATTGCCTACCACCCATACCCGGTTGACCTTATTCATCAGCCCTTTCACTTCAATAGGACCATTAGGCTTATAAGGCAAGTACAGATACAAAATATCTCCCCCTTTATTCAGTGTTGTATATCCCTGGAAGTGTTCTGTCGGGATACCGGCACGCGTATCATAAATCGCCTCCTTATGCTTTTTCGTCCAACGTCCGAACTCTTTCAAGATAGCTACCTGCTCTTCCGGAATCGTACCGTCCTCTTTCGGACCGATGTCCAGCAACAGATTTCCTCCCATACTCAGGCAATCCACAAAAGTCCGCAATAAGATATAAGGAGACTTATAGTTGGTATCCGTATGCTGATAGCCCCACGAATCATTCATTGTCATGCACAACTCCCAATATTTATCTTCCGGACGTACAATAGGAACTCCCTGCTCCGGCGTAGCATAATCTCCATATCCCTGGATACGCGAGTTGATAATTACATTCTTATTGTCCGAGCGCAACAAATCCACGATTCCTTTAGAGTTCCATGCCTCCGCCGTCTGTTCCCAGTCGCCATCAAACCAATACAAGTCAGGCTTCCAAGTTTTGTTCAACTCCGCCAACTGCCCCATATTAAAATTCACAAAACGTTTCCAGCGCACGGAATCATTCGTATAGCGCACTTCCGTACGTGTCATGTTCGGATAATCAGGATGCGACCAGTCCAGCAAGGAATAATAGAATCCCAATTTCAATCCCTGCTTACGGACTTCTTTTACAAAAGGACTGATTAAATCTCTTTTAGCCGGCGTACATTTTACCGTACTCAATTCACCCGCCTTTGTATCCCATAAAGCCATTCCGTCATGGTGCTTCGTCGTAATCACTGTATAGCGGGCTCCACTCTCTTTAATCAAGTCCACCCAGACTTTAGGGTCGTACTTCGAGGCAGTAAAGCCATCCTTCTGGCTCATGTATTCCTCATACGGCAGGTATTTATTGAAAAAAGACCAGCTTTCGGAAACTCCCTTCACAGAATAAATGCCCCAATGGATAAAAATACCCAGCTTGGCATTTGAGAACCACTCCATCCTTTTTTCTTTCTGAATGTCTTGTGGGGATTTTTCCTGTGCTTGCCCCATCACCAGAGAAAATGCACAACAAAAAGTAGCAAATAAGGTTATAATAAGTTTCTTTATCATGTTTATAATTTTTATATTGGTTTAATTACCGCTATAAATATAATCAAGGATTTTGAAGAATCAAAAAGCCTTAACGGCAGCAACAATTATAAATTCAGGCCAATACAATTGTTTTATTACTTGTAAATGGTAAAATGAAAAAAACGGCCCTATCATCATTATCCAACATGGAGTTCGATAGGGCCATTCATATTTCATCAAAATTTTATTTCCCAAAAGGGCTATTTGATTTACCTCCTACTTAATTTGTCATATCCAAAGATTACAGCTTAGGACCTTCACCAAATTGTGGATTTTCCTTATCATAGGTTACACGTTCTGTATTCAACACGGATGGATCATTACTATTCGTTCCATATGTAAAACCTTGTGCTTTATAAGCGGCAATTGTAATGTCACGCAGCAAGTCCGTAGGGGCCGGTTCTGATGTGCGCAAACGACGAGGAAGTAAAGTCGTATAATCAATTACATTACTGAACTCTTGCCAAGGCAATAATGAGCTACCCTTCATCGGAATACCAGAACGACGCACATTCACAAACTGGTCTATCGGATTCAGAAGATAATGGATATACTGCTGGATATAGACTTTTTCCAGATTTTCCTGTAGACTACCAGTCAAATGGAAAGCATCATGATTTAACATCTCATCCACCATTTCTTCAGTGATACTGATTGACACATCAAACGGGTCGTTTACACAAAGCTCCGCATAATAAGGAACTTGGTTCAATTCAGCTGCCCGGTCATATACCCAAGCTGACTGACGACAACCGTCTAACAAATGCTGTTGGGCGGACTTTGGAGTATTAGCCCCCAACAGATTGAATTCAGCGAATAACAGATTAACTTCCGCTGAAGAGAAATAGATACCATACCACGGTGTTGTCCGTACATCAGTTTGTGGAGTTTCATCTGGAGCATCAGGATAAGTAAAATCATAAATACCTTTAATCAACTCTGCGTTACGGCGTGATAAGGACTCATAGTTCCGAGTTCCACCAGAAGATGTTTTTAACTGCAAAGTTAAACCTGTTGGGTCAAAATGGAAATCGTAAACAGGATCTTGTTCAGCATCAAGTGCAATCGGAGCTCCATAATAACGTACCCAAGGTTCACCACCGATACCACCTTCTGCTTCAGTCTTCCATCCTAAAAATGTTTTACCGTCAGCCGAGAAGTTCGCTTCAGCCGCAATAAATGGAGGAATAGCTTTTCCTTGATCCAAGAAAGCCTGGATAACCGGAGCATTAAACTCGTTCTTTTCGAACGCACTCAGCAAACGTGTATCTTTATTTGATTTCATAAAGTTCAGCAACATATCACTGATAACTCCTACTCTCGGGTTTTCGTTCCAATGGTTATTATAACGACCACGGTTATAAACAAAATCGTCATCACTACTTTCTAACACACCGGCAGGGCTAGCTGTTACTTCATTAACAATTTGAATAGCACGCTGACGATCGTGATTAACTAAACGTGCAGCAATTTTCAGTTTTAAAGAATTGGCAAATTTTGCCCATTTAGACAAATCACCACTATAAACAAAATCTTGAGTTCCCAATACATCTTCCAAATTCGGATGAGATGTGAGATAGTTAACAGTCTGATTCAATTCATCTAACCAAATATCAATAAGCTCATCCTGGGTATCATATTTAGGCAAGAAAATAGGAGGATCTGTATAACGCGCTTGTTCAGCTTCAGAATATTGACGTGAACCATACATATCACTGTCATTCATTCCCAAGAACACCTGTAATGGATAACACAGATATCCTAAATACTCATTACGCGCCTTTTCTTCCTCTGACATTTGAGAAATATGATAACGGATATCGTTAGCATATCGCAACACATCATTTACAGCATACCCAATACTTCCCTGTTCAGTAATCAAATTAAAACCTGAACTATTGCCGTTAACTCCTGATGTATTTGCTTCCATCTGACCTACCGTACACTGCATCCATGTATTCATACGTGGAATATCATAGAACCATGCAGTATAATCCATTGGCTCAAACTCATTCAGACATTGTGTGAAGAGATAGCGAATGTTCGGATTATTAATATCAGCTTCCGAAGAATTAATTTCGCTAAACTCGTCTGCACAGGAAGTAAAAGAGAGTCCTCCCATACTTAACAGACATGCTATTGCTAAATATTTATATTTCATAATGATTTTCTTATTAAAGTTTTAATTATGACAATTAGAATTCCGCACTGATTGTAAATGTATAATTCCGAACAAATGGTTCATAACCACGAATACGGAATTCAGCAGCTCGATTACCTCGAACTGTTTCCGGATTTACCCCATTCGGTAATGAATTATACAAATAACATACATTACGGGCAGAGAAGCTTAGATTCAAGCTTTTCGCAAAAACTTTTTTCGCCCATGCATTTGGCAAACGGTAAGAAAGCGTGATGTCACGTAATGCAATATAACTCAAATCGTCTACCCAATCATCATTAACAACACCTTCCCCCCATGAATTTCTGAAAACATGGTATGCTCCCGCATGCGTCGGTTCGATGATTCCGGCATCAATAGCCTGTTGATGCGACATACCACTAATATCATGTGCTTTCCCGTCAATACCAGTCACAACAGTTCCATCTGCAAACACACCGTCCAAAACAACACCATCATGATATTGAAATCCTTTACTGTCCGGGAACTGACTAGTGAAAGTCAAGCCACCGTGTTCAGTATCACGATAAGCCAATGAACTTTCAGTCCAACCTGAATTTGTACCATAACGGTTACTATACATAGCTACCAAACCACCGATACGCATATCCAAACCTACATGCAGACTTAAATCTTTCCATCGCAAATCCGTATTCACAGATCCCAAGAAATCAGGTGTCATATCACCTAGTTCTTCTACTACACCACTACGTTGAGCATAGACAGCACGGCGAGAATCACTGTAAGTCAATAGAACTTGCCCCTGCTCATTACGCGCGGGAAGAATATCGGTCATTAGCATACCATAAGAACTACCCACTTTGGCAACTGAACCAATACGGTAATCGTAATTATCAACTTGTCCTTGCAAAGTAATATATTCGGCTGCATCAGGGTGAAGTTCAACAATTTTACTAATATTCTTCGTCCATGTGAAATTCAAGTCCCATTGCCAATTCTTATTTTGGAAAGGAGTCGTATTAATGGCTAATTCCACACCCTGATTTTGAATGTTACCAGCATTAATCAATTGCTCTTCCACACCAGAAATTGCAGGCTGAGCAATTGTCATAATCTGGTCTTTCGTATTTTCACGATAATAGGTAGCATCAATATTAAAACGATTATTGAACATACGCCAATCTAAACCGATTTCCCAAGCATTCTTGCGCTCTGGCTTCAAATTTGCAGCCTTCATCAGCATATCCAAAGTATTAGTATAAATGTTGCCGCCTGTCGGCAATTCAATTGAACTAAATCCATATGCTTGATTAATATAATAAGGTTCAGTGTCATTACCTACCTGTGCCCATGAACCACGAAGTTTTGCAAATGAAATCCATTCCGGTAAGTTATCACGGAATGTTTCGCTGATAATCCATGAACCAGAAACAGAAGGATAAAAATAAGAATGATTACCTGTAGCATTCGAATACACCAAAGCAGAAGACCAGTCATTACGTCCGGTAATATCCAAATATAACTGATTTCTCCAACCTAAGTTTACAGCAAGAATTGCTGACAACATTCGTTTTTGAGATGAAAGTCCACCTTCTGACACTTTCGGATTCTTCGAGTTATTTACAAACCATTGTCCCGGAACGACCATTCCTCCATCAGTCTGTACTTGATAATAGTTACTGATGGTATTGTAATACTCAAAACGGGCAAAACCGCCGACATAATAGTCTTCTTTAAATGTCTTATTCCACGACAATGTACCACCGAACGTTGTTTGTTCCTTTGAATCCTGACGGATACGGAAAGAACCTCCCTCATTGGCATAGCCTGTCCCCAATTGTTTGTCTTCAAGACGCTTATAGTAATAGTTCATATTACCATCCGCTTTGAATCGTAACCAATCAGTAATTTTCACATTCACCTCGAAAGTAGGACGGATAACCGTTTCCTTTTGACGTAAATCGTAATGATTGATTTCAAACCAATAATCTTTGCCTGGCACATTACCATATAAATCACCATAGGCGGTGCTTGCAAGACCACCATGATCACCTAAATACTTGTCTTTAAAATAAGAAGGGTTATACAAAGGGGTATAACTTCCATAAACAAACTCTTCACCAACGTTACGCAATGCATTGCGAGGAGTTGAATTAGCAAATGTGACTGATGCGGCAACATCCACCCAGTCATTCAGTTTATGTGTTCCTTTTAATAAAAACGAATAACGGTCGAATGTATTATTCGGAGTCGTGGAAGCAGCATGCTTATAAGATAAAGATGCATAAAATGTGGTTTTGTCATTTCCACCGTGAATCGCTACATTCGTATTCGTATTAACTCCCAGTTCATACATATCCAACATGTTGTTCTTAAGCGGAGAATACGTCGTCATAGTTCCATCATAATTCTCAATCGGACTACCATCATACCTCGGGCCAAATCCTTGAGAATAGGCACCAATCAAAGTATGTCCACCATTCTGATTAACTTGAAACTGTTCAGGTTCCCACAAATTTCCATCTCCGTCAGCATCATAACGTCCAACGTAAGCACCCGGTCCATAGAGAGTTTGAATTTTTGGAGTTTTATAGGCATGATCAATACCTATTGACTGAGAGAAACTGATTCCTATTCCACTTCCTGCTTTACCACTCTTTGTTGTAATGATAACAGCACCATTCAAACCACGAGAACCATACAATGCAGTAGCTGCAGCACCTTTTAATACAGATACAGATTCGAAATCATCCGGATTCAGATTTTTCAGTTCATTCCCGTAATCACTTGCATTCTGACCCCAGTTCAAATCATCATTACCAGAAACTTCATTGTCCAATATTACACCATCTATCACGTAAATAGGCTGGTTATTAGTACCCATAGTAGAAGCACCACGAATCTGAATTTTAGTAGCACCAAAAATACCACCGTCCGAGTTAGCAATTTCCACACCGGCTACTTTACCTTGCAAACCTGCAATTGGAGAAACTGTATTCGCCGCACGCAATTCATCACCTTTTATTTCTGTCATAGCATACCCCAAAGCCTTTTCTTCACGCTTCAATCCCAAAGCAGTCACCACCACTTCCTGAAGAACCTCGGTATCATCAGACATTTGAATCGTTCCAAGATCTGATACAGCTTTTAACTGTTGTGTCTTATAACCTATATAAGACAATTCAAGTGTAGCTCCAGAAGTTACTTGCAAAGTGAACTTACCATCAATATCCGTAATCGTACCATTTGTAGTACCAACTTCAAGAATACTTACACCTATCAAAGGCTCACCTTGAGCGTCAATAACTGTACCTTGAGTGGTAATTTTAGCAGACTGTTGTAGTATAGATGCATCCACTGACTTTTCAGGAGCAGCCCATACAGTTCCCCATCCGGAAACAACCAACAATAAAAACATTTGTGAAAACCTACCAATTCTCATAAATTAATTAGATTAATGATATAACTTAGAATTAGAATTTATTATTCAAAAAAAGACAAGAAGTCAACAAGGCATCAATTAAATATTTAAAAAATATCCATGGCTAATTTTCATAGATATCACATTAAAGTTTACATTTATAAAATTATTCATAGTGCAAATATAGATATATTTTAATTAATCCACTCTTTATATATAGAAAAATGAATAAAATTAAATATTATTAATACCGCATAAGTTAAAAAACAAGCAAGGAATCAGAAAGGCTTCACATAGACATACACATTCTAACAATAAAATAAAGAAGTTACAGTTTAAAGGTATGACAACATCCGTCACATCCAAACTTTTTTTTGAAGAAGACTCTTTTTCTAGAAAAGTGCGACGCTACAACAAAACAGGGAGGGATCAAGGAGAACAATACAAAAGAGCACAAAAAAACTCCGCCAATTGACGGAGTTCTATCAGAAAGCGGAAGCTGGGGGATTCGAACCCCCGGTACGGTTACCCGTACGGCAGTTTAGCAAACTGCTGGTTTCAGCCACTCACCCAAACTTCCAGTAGCCGACTGTAGCGCATACGGGAATCGAACCCGTGTTTCAGCCGTGAGAGGGCCGCGTCCTAGGCCACTAGACGAAAGCGCCATTCTCTTTTCTCAACCGAAGCGGAAGCTGGGGGATTCGAACCCCCGGTACGGTTACCCGTACGGCAGTTTAGCAAACTGCTGGTTTCAGCCACTCACCCAAACTTCCAATCTTCTTTGGGAACGCATTTTCTCTCAAATGCGGTGCAAAGATAGAGCGAGTTTTTGAGTTGTGCAAACTTTTGCCGAGATTTTTTCACAAACACATTTTACTTCCAGCTTTATTCTAAATCTTATACCACTTTGTAATTAATGCAAAATGATAATATACCACAAACTAGGTATTGTACAAAACAAGGTTTTTCACTACCTTTGCACTCGGTTTAGAAAACCACATTTACATAACTTTTTAATATTTCAAATTTATGGCAATGAATTTTAAAGAAGGTCGTTGGAACCATGAAATCAACGTCACCGATTTCGTAAAGACAAACATTACGCCTTACGAGGGCGACGCTTCATTCCTGGTCGGTCCTACTGAACGTACAAAAGCTGTTTGGAACAAATGTTTGGAAGCGCTAGCTGAAGAACGTGCAAACAATGGTGTACGCTCACTCGATCCGTCCACAGTATCAACCATCACTTCTTTCGCACCGGGATATATTAATAAGGAAAACGAAGTTATTGTCGGCTTGCAGACTGACGAAGTGTTGCGCCGCGCAATCAAACCTTTTGGAGGTATCAAGGTAGTAGAAAAAGCTTGCCGTGAAAACGGAGTAGAAGTTGACCCGAAGGTTAAAGATATTTTCACTCATTATCGCAAAACTCATAACGATGGGGTTTTCGATGCATACACAGAAGAAATCCGTTCTTTCCGCTCACTTGGTTTCTTGACAGGACTTCCTGACAACTATGCACGTGGACGAATCATCGGTGACTACCGTCGTCTGGCACTGTACGGTCTGGACAGACTGATTGAAGCTAAACAGAATGATTTACGTCATCTGACAGGCCCAATGACCGATGCCCGTATCCGCCTTCGCGAAGAAGTAGCTGAGCAGATTAAGGCGCTGAAGGAAATCAAGGTCATGGGAGAGCAATACGGTCTTGAACTGGGACGTCCGGCTCACAATGCGCAGGAAGCTGTTCAGTGGGTATATATGGCTTACCTGGCTGCTGTAAAAGAACAGGATGGTGCTGCCATGTCATTGGGTAACGTATCGTCTTTCCTGGATATCTATATTGAATACGATATGGCTCATGGCCTGATTGATGAAGCACACGCTCAGGAATTGATTGACCAGTTTGTCATCAAACTGCGTATGGTACGCCACTTGCGTATGCAGGCTTATACTGACATCTTTGCCGGTGATCCGACATGGGTTACAGAATCCATCGGTGGACGCTTCAACGACGGACGTACAAAAGTAACCAAGACTTCATTCCGTTTCTTGCAGACATTGTACAACCTCGGTCCTTCACCAGAACCTAACTTGACCGTGCTGTGGAGTCCGGAACTGCCGGAAGGTTTCAAGAACTTCTGTGCACAGGTTTCTATCGATACATCTTCTATCCAGTACGAGAACGACGACCTGATGCGTGAAGTACGTAACTCTGACGACTACGGTATCGCTTGCTGTGTATCTTATCAGGACATCGGCCGTCACATCCAGTTCTTCGGTGCACGCTGTAACCTGGCTAAGGCATTGCTGCTGGCTATTAACGGCGGACGCTGTGAAAACACAGGTACACTGATGGTGAAGGATATTCCGGCATTGAGCGGTGATGTATTGAACTTTGAAGAAGTACTTGCCAACTATAAGAAAGTGCTGAAAGAAATGGCACGCGTGTACAACGAAGCCATGAACATCATCCACTACATGCACGACAAGTATTATTACGAAAAGGCTCAGATGGCTTTCGTAGATACTGACCCGGTTATCAACCTGGCTTACGGTGTGGCAGGTATGTCTATCGCTGTTGACTCATTGTCTGCCATCAAGTATGCAAAGGTAACAGCTCGTCGTAACGACATCGGACTGACAGAAGGATTCGACATCGAAGGTGAATTCCCATGCTTCGGAAATGACGATGACCGCGTAGACCACCTGGCTGTAGACTTGATTTACTACTTCGATGAAGAGTTGAAGAAATTGCCGGTTTACAAGAATGCCAAACCGACCTTGTCTATCCTGACCATTACTTCAAATGTGATGTATGGTAAGAAAACTGGTGCCACTCCAGACGGCCGCGCCAAAGGTGTAGCATTCGCTCCTGGAGCTAACCCGATGCACGGACGCGACAAGAACGGTGCCATTGCTTCTCTGAGCTCTGTAGCTAAATTGCGCTACCGTGACTCACAGGACGGTATCAGCAACACCTTCTCTATCGTACCGAAATCTTTGGGAGTAGATATGGAAAACCGTATCGAGAACCTGGTAACGATGATGGACGGTTACTTCGTGAAAGGTGCACACCACCTGAACGTAAATGTATTGAACCGGGAAATGCTGGAAGATGCCATGGAGCATCCGGAAAAATATCCTCAGCTGACAATTCGTGTATCTGGTTATGCGGTGAACTTCATCAAGCTGAGCCGTGAGCATCAGCTGGAAGTAATTTCACGCAGTTTCCACGAACGCATGTAATTCTTGCATAAAGAGTATATAATTTTAACTGGACACAAGCTACCCGGATTTTCAGTCCGGTAGTTTGTGTCTATTATTTTTTATCCTATCATGATTAGAGTACATTCATACGAATCATTAGGCACATACGACGGTCCGGGAATACGTCTCGTTGTTTTCCTGCAAGGCTGTAATTTCCGATGCCTTTATTGTGCCAATCCCGATACTATTGATGCCAAAGGTGAAAGTAAAGCAACTGCTCCTGAAGAGATTCTCAAGATGGCTGTAAGCCAAAAACCTTTTTTCGGGAAGAAAGGAGGCATTACTTTCAGTGGAGGAGAACCGACCTTTCAGGCAAAAGCCTTGGTTCCTTTATTCCGCATGCTGAAAGAAGCTGGCATTCATATCTGCGTGGATACAAATGGCGGTATCTGGAACGAAGATGTAAAAGAGCTGCTTTCGCTGGCAGACCTCGTTCTACTTGACGTAAAAGAATTCAATGACGAACGTCATAAAGCACTCACTTCCAGAAGTAATGCACAAACTCTGAAAACTGCAGCCTGGCTTGAAGAAAACCAGAAACCGTTCTGGCTGCGTTATGTACTGGTACAGAAGTACAGCTACTTTAAAGAAGACATAGAAGCACTCGGCGAGCATTTCAAAGACTATCGCATGATTGAACGGGTTGAGATACTCCCCTATCACACTCTGGGTGTACATAAATATGAAGCCATGAAAATGGACTACCAGCTGAAAGATGTACAACTCAACACACAAGCGCAATTAGATGAAGCGAAAGAGTTGTTTGAAAAGTACTTCAAGACGGTTTACGTAAACTAATCAATTAGTTTACAACAAATTACTTAATCTCAGTACTCCTTAAGAAGTACTGTAGTACTTCCAAGCAAGTACTGGAGTACTTCCGCGGCAGTACTACGATACTTTTTAGGAAGTACTGACCGACTCCAACTTAAAATAAAAAACTGCAACTTTTTCTGAAAAAATTTATCACCCTCATGCAGTATTTACATATATGTGTCATTTATTAGTCAGACAACAGGAAATAATAAGACTATAATTACTATATGGAGAAAAGAAGGTTAGTGAATAAAACCGAGATGGGAAAAGAAAATTTTAAAAGAATTTCCAGCAAACAACTGGAAGCCAGGATTACGGCCTTCACTGTCATACTGGCAGTAATTGTCATGAACATATTGTGGTGGACAGGTACACAGTTCTTAGAGTTGAACAACAACCACAATATTACGGAAACTGCAAAACCTTTCAATCAACAGGCCATGCAGCACCGATAAACCCTGTCATTGGGGAATCAACACAAAAAAGGAGTCTCGGTATCCAAATTCAAAGATACCGGGACTCCTTTTTTCTATCTGTTACCTTATCATAGTAATAAAACGGTCAGTTCACGCGCTCCGTGTGCTCCCATCACCAGCGCCTGCTCAATATCTGCCGTTTTTGATGGGCCAGAGATGAATACCCCGTAACCATACTCTCCTGTATCTATTTTCTGATAGGCCTCGTGCATATTGTTTACCAGATTTTTCCGGTCGAGCAGAAGTATCAAGGCCTCAGAAATGAAGTACACCGCACGCTGTTCCACATCCTGCTGCACCCAGACAGCCCCATTCTCACACACTCCGATACGTCCGTCTACTACAGCCAGGTCTGTGCCATCCAACTCAGCAGAAGCAGCCACATCATCAGGGTGAAAAGTGGCACAAGTAATATTCTTCAGATTGGAAGCAATACGTTTGGCTTCCGGATACAATTTACGGACCAACTCGTTGACATCTTCTCCCTCATTGACCGTCACCACACGTCCGCCGACCTCTGCTACAACCTTACAGAATTGTGCTACCTGATCAGCGTACGTAATTGCTCCTTGTTCCAATGCAGACAAGTCCGGCTTTTCATAACGTACTCTCGTATTACGACGTATGTTCTGCAATATATCTTCTCTACTACTCATAGCTTCCCTATTTTACTTTACCCTTTTTCCACATTTCATTAAAACTTTCCTTGGCAAACTGTGGCATTTCGTGTTCTTTTCCCCAGTCATTCAATCCATTGTACACCAGTGAACGAGGGAAAGAATTCACCCACGATGCCCGTGCCAAAGCCAAATTAAATAAAGACGGATGTTCCATCAGCACCTTCATACCGCCCGACATGAGACGCTTGGACGAGCTGGCTACTCCCAAGCCATCCAGTTTTTGTCTCCAACGATAAATCTGATCTGCCAAATCTACTTTCGCCGGACACACATTCTGGCAAGAATAACACAAAGAGCAGGCCGACACATTATCATAATAGTGCAAAGGTGCTTTCAGCATTCCCAGGTTAATGCCAATCGGGCCCGGAATAAAATAGGTATAAGAATATCCTCCGGAACGACGGTACACCGGACATGTATTCATGCAAGCTCCGCATCGCAGACAGTTCAATGTCTTTACATGCTCCTGATCGGCCAGAATATTACTACGTCCGTTATCTACGATAATGATATGCAGTTCACCTCCTTTGCGGGGTTTGCGATAATGCGAAGTATAGGTCGTGATGGGTTGTCCGGTACCAGAACGTGCCAGCAAGCGGGTAAATACGCCCAATGCCTCACGGTCGGGCACAATCTTTTCCAACCCGAAAGCTGCAATCTGCAATTTAGGTTGCGAAGTACCCATATCCGCATTACCTTCATTGGTACACACCACAAACTCACCCGTAGAAGCCACGGCAAAATTAGCACCAGTCATGGCTGCTTCTGCTTCAATAAACTTATGACGCAGATTCTTACGTGCCGCATGCGTCAAATAAGTCTGGTCATTGTTGCCCGGCTCCGTGCCCATCTCTTTCACAAACAGTTCACCGATTTCCTCCTTCTTGATATGGATGGCCGGCACCACGATGTGACTGGGTTTCTTATGCATCAGCTGAAGGATTCTTTCTCCCAAATCACTTTCCACCACATCAATTCCTTTCTGAATCAGGAATTCATTCAGTCCACATTCTTCGGCCAGCATCGATTTACTCTTGATAAAGCGATGCACATTGTGTCCGTGCAGAATATTATAAATTATAGAACAATACTCATCGGAATCTTTTGCCCAATACACATGGGCTCCGTTTGCCTGTGCGTTCTTTTCAAACTCCTGCAAAAGCAAATCCAGGTGACTGTTGCTGTACATCTTGATGGCAGAAGCCATGTCGCGCAACTGTTCCCATTCCGGTACCTCCCGGCTAATCTTATCTCGTTTGGCACGCATCATCCACAAGGTCTGGTCATGCCATCCCGCCAGTTCCTTATTTTCCTGAAACTTTTCGGCGGCTTTTGAATGTTTCGTACTCATAGTCCTGCAGCTAAAACTTCTACAATATGAATGGTTTTGATAGGCAACTTCTCTCTGGCAATTATCCCGTTCTGATGCATCAGACAGGAGCCATCGGCACCTACGATATATTCTGCCCCCGTATCCATGTGACGTTTCACTTTGTCACGTCCCATCTGTCCGGATACAGCGTGTTCTTCTACCGCAAACATACCTCCAAATCCACAACACTCATCCGGTCTTTCCGGTTCTACCACTTCAATGTCTTTCACCAAGGAAAGCAAATCACAAAGCTTATTATAATACGGGATATTCAGTTCGCTCGGTGAAGAAAGGTGCATCAGGCGCACTCCATGACAGCTGTTCTGGATACTGACCTTGTGAGGGAAAGAAGCCTGCAAGGAAGTGGGTTTCACCACGTCATGAATAAATTCGCAGATATCATAAATTTTGCCCTCGCTGGCACAACGATGAGGTTCCTTGGCTAATAACTGTCCATAATGATCACGCACAAATACCACACAGCTGGCCGACGGGCCTACAATGTAATCATACTGTTCAAAAAGACGGTCAAAACGTTTGGCCAATTCTACTGACTCTTCTTCAAATCCTGCATTCGCCATCGGTTGTCCGCAGCAAGTCTGGTCCAGCGGATAATCTACATCCACCCCCAGGCTTTTCAGCAACTTAAAAGAAGCCACTCCCACCTGCGGATAAACGGCATTGATATAACAGGGAATAAATAATCCTACTTTCATATACTTAAAATCTGTTATTCGTCTTCTTTCGAGCAAAAGTAAAAGGTTTTCTCGGGAAATGAAAACTTTATTTCAGATTTTGAAAACGATTTAAACCACCATAACAAAATGTAAAAAATGCGTGCGCCCCGCGAATCACTTCGCAGGGCGCACCCAACTAATAACTAACTTCTTTTACTTTTGTGGTTTACGTAATTTCTATATGACTAACACTGCAAAGATAGGTGTTAAAGGTTGTACCCGCAATACCTAAATGTAGGTATTTTAGAATTAATCCAAATAACAACCTTTCTAAAGATTCATTTTCACTTCACTCAACTCTACCAACTTATTTACGATGGCATAAATAGTCAGTCCGGCGGCCGAGTGAATCTGCAATTTTCGCGTAATGTTCCGACGATGCGTAATGACCGTATGCACGGAAATATAGAGTTTTTCGGCAATTTCCTTATTGGTCATTCCTCTTACCACACAACCTACGATTTCTTTTTCCCGCTGGCTCAATGAGTCCTGGACGCTTTCTTCCTCATCCGGCACATTCATCAGCATCGACACCTTATGCGACAAAGAATCCACGTCGTCAAATAAATTGACCGAATCATCGTAGCCTTTGAGCTGGTTGGCATCCACCATCGTGTAAATCAGCGACACGAATTTCATGGCAGCTTCCGGATATTCCTGCTTGAAAGCAGCCACATCGAACCATCCTCCAAATTGAGGGTTTATAATCAGAATTTGTGGAGTATGTGCCTCCATACAATGCTTCAGGCCCTCTTCTGAAGAAACCTCGATTACCTGTACCGGCAAATCAGGCAGACGCCTCAACGCAGACACGAGTCCGCTGCGAATAATCATCGACGTATCTGCCACAGCAATGTATATTGTTTCCTGCGGTTTCATTTTATCTCCTTTTCCAACTCCATGATTGCGGGCACGAAAATAAAATCTTCCACCCGGTTGTGCGAAGCCAAATCCTCCTCACAACTAAATATATCGAACAAGGTAGCATTCAACAGCTGGTTGTCCCCGCCCGACGGATAATATTTGATAATGATATTTTTCAGTTCGGTCAACTTGGCATTGATCTGGTCATGGTGACGGGCGAAAACTCCGATGCTGTAATCTTTCAGCCGTTCTCCCTTCAGCAAATGTTCCACATAAGTAAATACCTTTTCATTCTCATATTCCATGTGCTTGCGTACCTCGTGCACGTACGCATCGAAGAACTTCACAATCAGAAAAGCCACTTCATTCTCCGATGAACAGTCGATTGCCTCTATCAGCTTCCGGCGGATAGAAGGCAACTGGAAATCCAGGAAATAGGAATGAGCCTTTTTAAGGTATTCCATCAATGCAGGAATGGAAAGCCCCTGCAAATGGTCGTGAATATGATTGCTCTCCTCGCCCAGGAAATTGACCACTATCAGGAATGTATTGCAATCCACCTGATTCATGTCGCACGCTTCCTGCACGGACTTGTCACCAAACCCTAATGAGATACCAAAACGGCTCATCACCTGCAGAAGAGCATAATTCTCACAAATCAAGTCGCCCATCTTATCGGTGGGTTTATACATTCGCGTAGTATTGTTACACATAAATATCGTATTCATAAATTCACATTGCAAAATAAGAGAATCCTTTCAACACCCGCAATCACCATTTGTAGGTATATTGTCTGAAACATATCTGTCAGGCAAAGATAAGGCAGGCACCGCATTTCTACCAGCCGAAAATACACAAAAATCCCTAAAGAAAAGAGAGAAAACGAGCCATCATATCCAGAAAAAAAATACCTTTGTTACATAAACTTTAAAATTATCATATTATGTATACCATACAGACCAACGCTTCCGGCACACGCAGCATGGAAATTTCTGAAAAGCATCTGGAAACTATCGAAAAATATTCGCTCTTCCAACAGCTTATTGACAGCAACGGAATTGTGGACGAAACCGTACTTGACAAACTGAAACTGAACATTCGTTCGCTCATTGCGTCCATGGAAGAAAACAGCAAGGACTTGCTCGATTTGTGCATTGACGTGATTTATCACAACAACATGAAAGCGTTCGGCTTACACCAGCTCATCCTTCTTTATATCAAATGGGAAAGAGAAAAAGAAGAGAAAGAGGAACAAGAAGAAACTGAAGAAAACCACAATTAAAGAAACGCCTTGAAAGAATACAAGCTGACCGACTGGTTGCCTACTACCAAGAAAGAGGCTGAACTGAGGGGATGGAACGAACTTGACGTCATCATCTTCAGTGGAGATGCGTATGTGGACCATCCATCTTTCGGTGCTGCCGTCATCGGACGAATGCTCGAAGCCAAAGGACTGAAAGTAGCCATCATCCCCCAGCCCAACTGGCGCGATGACCTGCGCGACTTCAAGAAACTGGGAAGACCAAGATTGTTCTTCGGCGTATCTGCCGGATGTATGGACAGCATGGTCAACAAATACACTGCCAACCGACGGCTGAGAAGCGAAGATGCCTATACACCCGATGGACGCCATGACATGCGCCCTGAGTATCCCAGCATTGTCTATACGCAGATTCTGAAAAAACTGTACCCTGACGTACCAGTGATTTTAGGCGGTATCGAAGCCTCTCTTCGACGCCTGACGCACTATGACTATTGGGAAGAGAAATTACGTCCTTCCATCTTAGTAGAATCAGGAGCCGACCTGCTTATTTACGGAATGGGAGAAAAACCCATTACGGAACTGAGCGAGCGCTTGCTTGAAGTAGAAGGAGAAGTTCATGCTGGAGACTTGCCACACGACATTCCACAAACAGCCTACCTGATTTCACAGAAAGAGGTAGCTGCTCTGCCGGAAAACCCGAACGGCCAAGGTGACCTGACACTCTATTCGCATGAAGAATGCCTGAAGGATAAGAAAAAGCAGGCACAGAACTTCCGACACATCGAGGAAGAATCCAACCGCTATGCGGCAGCCCGTATCCTTCAGCAGGTAGGAAAGCAGACGGTGGTTACCAACCCGCCTTATCCTCCCATGACGCAAGGAGAGCTGGACATGTCGTTCGACCTTCCTTACACCCGTCTTCCGCATCCTAAATACAAAAACAAGCGGATTCCGGCCTATGAAATGATCAAGTTCTCTGTCAACATCCACCGGGGATGCTTTGGCGGATGTGCTTTCTGTACCATCTCGGCCCATCAGGGAAAGTTCATTGTCAGCCGAAGCAAGGAAAGTATTCTCAAGGAAGTGAAAGCCATCGCTGAAATGCCCGACTTCAAAGGGTATCTGAGTGATTTGGGAGGTCCCTCGGCCAACATGTACCAGATGGGAGGAAAAGATACGGATCTTTGCCGTCGCTGCAAACGCCCGTCGTGCATCCACCCGAAAGTCTGCCCGAACCTGAATACCGACCACCAACCGTTATTAGAGATATACCATGCGGTAGACAGCTTGCCAGGTATCAAGAAAAGCTTTATCGGTAGTGGAGTACGTTACGACCTGCTTCTACACCAGAGTAAAGACGCAAAGACTAATCAAAGTACCAAGGAATATACTCACGAACTGATTACACGCCACGTAAGCGGACGACTGAAAGTAGCTCCGGAACATACCAGTGACAAAGTGCTGTACCTGATGCGCAAACCTCCGTTCGAGCAGTTCTACGAGTTCAAGCGTATCTTTGACAAAATCAATAAGGAAGCAGGACTGAGACAACAGATTATCCCCTACTTCATCAGCAGTCACCCTGGCTGTACGGAAGAGGACATGGCTGAACTGGCGGTCATCACCAAGAAACTGGATTTCCACCTGGAGCAAGTACAGGATTTTACGCCTACCCCCATGACCGTCTCTACGGAAGCATGGTACACAGGCGTACACCCCTACACACTGGAACCGGTATTCTCGGCCAAGACCCCTCGTGAAAAACTGGCCCAGCGCATGTTCTTCTTCTGGTATAAACCTGAGGAACGGAAGGCCATTATCAACGAATTACGGAAAATCGGTCGAAACGACCTTATCAACAAACTATACGGGAAATCGTGATTTTCCCACCGCAAGGTTCGTCCGTGTCAAGCATGACGCGGACGAATTTTGCGTACTACCGTCGACAAACTTTTCTGGATGGTCCGGGTCAGCACAATTAATGTAACGGCCACTAAGATAAGGAATATTCCCCAGCCTTCCTGCATGGTAAACTCTTCCCCAAAAATCAAGGCACCGATACATACGGCCGTCACTGGTTCCATGGCTCCCAATACCGAAGTCATTGTTCCGCCAATATTCTGTACGGCCAAGACCAAAGTAATATTGGAAATGACAGTAGGCACCACTGCCAGCAAGAACAGATTACCGATTGAAACCGCATCCGGTACCGGCTGTATTCCCTGATTGGTCAACGCCTTTATGGCAAACAGCACCGTACTTACGATAAATACGTAAAAAGCTAATTTCCGTCCGCTCATATCACGCAATCTTGATTTATTGACTGCCACAATGTATCCGGCATAACATACAGCCGAAAGCAGGACAATAATCACTCCCGTCGCATCGGCCGACAACTCATCTCCCTTCAACGAAAGTTCAGATACGCCATATATTGCCAGCAGAATAGCTACCCACGTTACCCAGGAAGCTTTCTCACGGAACAAGACCAACATCAGCAAGGTCACAAATACGGGATAGGTAAAATGAAGCGTCGTGGCTACCCCGGCTCCCATAAATCCATATCCCCAGAACAGGAACATGGCTGAACCTGTGTACAGCAGTCCCAACAAAAGAAACATCGGAATATCACGGCTCTCTATACGAAATGACTCCTTCTTTATTTTCATCATGGCACCCAATGCAAAGGTGGCAAAGAGAAAACGATAAAAAAGAATCGAATCAAACACCATCCCTTTCTGCATCAAAGGCAGCGTAAACAAGGGTATCAAACCAAACGTTACCGAAGTGGCAATCCCATAGAAAAAACCTTTCAAACTATTCATATTTTCTGATTTTACGATAAAAACGCCGCAAAGGTACACAATTTGGCCGACATTCCTAAAAAGAAAAGAAGCGGCAGATACCTCATTATCGGGTTTCTGTCGCTTCCTCCATATAAAATCACTTGAACTTTTATCTTTCTCCAATCGGCTTGTAGTCCACTTCCTCCAGTACGTTCTTGTACGCCGGACGGATAATGCGACGACCTTCGAAGTTCAGTTCCTCAATACGGTGTGCCGTCCATCCCACAATACGGGCCATGGCAAACAGTGGCGTATAGATTTCATGCGGCAAGCCCATCAGTTCGTAGATAAAGCCTGAATAGAAATCCACATTCGAGCAAACCTGCTTCTTGGTTCCTTTCACTTTCTTGAAGCATTCAATGGCACGCTGTTCCAGGAGTTCAAGGAAAGCAAATTCTTTCTCACATCCCTTTTCTGCCACCAATTCACCAGCCAGTTCCTTCAGCAATACGGCACGCGGATCGGAAATCGTGTACACCGCATGACCGATACCGTAAATCAATCCACTGCCATCGTAGGCTTCCTTGTTCAGCATGCGGGTCAGATAAGTATCGATTTCGTCTACATTCGTCCAGTCAGAAATCACCTCTTTCAAGTGATGGAACATCTTGACCACCTGAATGTTGGCACCTCCGTGCAGAGGACCTTTCAACGAACCGATTCCGGCTGCAATGCTAGAATATGTATCCGTGCGAGTAGAGCTGGTGACACGTACGGTAAATGTTGAGTTATTACCACCTCCATGCTCTGCCTGAAGCACCAGCAGCAAGTCGAGCATACGCGCTTCCAGTGGAGTGTATTCTTTCTTAATCATGTAAAGGAAGTTTTCGGCCAGCGACAGATTCTCGTGCGGATGGCGAATGTGCAGCGAACGTCCATGTATGCTGTGACGATAGATGCTATACGCATACGCAATGATGGTCGGGAACTTTGAAATCAGTTCGATGGACTGACGCATCAGGTTGTCGCGTGAAATATCATCCGGATTCGGGTCGAACGTGTACATTTCGAGCACACTACGTGCCAGGATGTTCATGATGTTCTGCCCTTCCAGATCGATAATGTTCATGGTCGTCTTCTTGTCCAGCGGCATGTTGTCATTGATGAGCTCCTTGAACGAAGCCAGTTGTTCGCTGTCCGGAAGTTCACCCGACAACAACAGGTAAGCCACTTCCTCAAAGCCGAAACGCTTCTCGCGCAGCAAGGCATGAGCAATGTCATCCAAATCGTATCCGCGATAGAACAACTTGCCCGGAATAGCCTTCAATCCCTGGTCGGTACGTTCATAGCCCACCACATTACCAATCTTTGTCAGTCCCACGAGCACACCCGTACCATCTTCGTTACGCAGCCCCCGCTTTACATTGTATTTCGTGAACAGTTCATTGTCGATGCGGCATGCCTGCTTGGCACACTCGGAAAGTTTGTAAACTATATATTCTTTCTTCATAAACTTCTCTTTTTATCCATTAAAAACACTCCGACAAGAAAATCCTCCGACTATTACAGCAAAGAAATGATTTCCTGTCCAAATTCATTCGTGCCCAACGCGTGGCCATTCGGCATGAAACGCGCCAAATCATGAGTAGCCTTCCCTTTCGAGAAAGCTTTCTCCAAAGCATTCACAATCAGTTGGGCAGCTTCTTTCCAGCCCATGTACTCCAGCATCATGACAGAAGAAAGCAGCAAGGAACACGGATTCACCACATTCTTTCCGGCAATGTTCGGTGCCGTGCCGTGAGTCGCTTCAAAGATGGCATGTCCGCTCTTGTAATTGATGTTGGCTCCCGGTGCGATACCGATACCGCCCACCATGGCAGCCAGCTGGTCGGACACATAATCGCCGTTCAGGTTCAGCGTAGCAATGACCGAATATTCTTCCGGAATGAGCAGGGTATTTTGCAGGAAAGCATCTGCAATGCAATCCTTCACCACCACTTTTCCATCGTTGATGGCTTTGGCTACGGCAGCCTTGGCAGACTCTTCACCCAACTCTTTCTTCAGGCGGTCATATTCGTTCATGGTGAAAGTCTGGTCCTTGAACTCAGTTTCAGCCACTTCGTATCCCCAGCGTTTGAAACCTCCTTCCGTAAACTTCATGATATTTCCCTTGTGCACCAGTGTCACTGACGGCAAGCCGTGTTGCAACGCATATTCAATAGCTGCACACACCAGTCGCTGTGTACCTTCCTTTGACACGGGTTTCACACCAAATGAAGAGGTTTCCGGGAAACGTACCTTGGTCACGCCCATCTCATCACGGAGGAAAGCATAGAATTTCTGTGCTTCCGGTGTGCCTTGCTCCCATTCGATACCCGCATAAATGTCTTCCGTATTTTCACGGAAAATGTGCATGTTCACCTTGTGCGGCTCTTTCACCGGAGAAACGACTCCTTTGAACCAGCGTACCGGACGCAGGCAGACATACAAATCAAGCGTCTGACGCAATGCCACATTCAGCGAACGGATACCACCGCCCACCGGAGTGGTCAACGGACCTTTAATACCTACCAGATACTCCTTAAATGCTTCCAGCGTAACCTCCGGCAACCATTCACCAGTCTGCTCAAAAGCCTTTCCACCGGCCAGCACCTCTTTCCATTCAATGCGGCGCTTGCCAACGTAGGCCAGCTCTACTGCTGTATTGACAATTTTCTGACAAACCGGAGTGATTTCTGCTCCTACTCCATCCCCTTCGATAAAAGGAATCACTACGTGATCGGGAACCACCAATTTCCCGTCCTGCATATACATCTTATTGCTCATTTCTCTCATTTTTTAAAGGTGTTCAAGGCTGAACCGGCCTTAAACCAGTTAATTTGCATTTCATTATAGGTATGAAGCACTTCGAATGTTTCTGTCGTGCCGTCTTCGTGCGTCAATACGGCATGCAACGGTTTACCCGGAGCAAAGCGTTGCAATCCCAAGATAGAAATCCGGTCGTGCTCACGCACCTTGTCGTAATCGTTCTTGTCGGCAAAAGTCAGTGCCAGCATACCCTGTTTTTTCAAGTTTGTTTCATGAATACGGGCAAAGCTCTTGGCCAGGATTACCCGTACGTTCAGGAAGCGCGGTTCCATGGCGGCATGTTCGCGGCTGGAACCCTCTCCGTAATTTTCTTCTGCCACTACGATAGAGCCCATGCCCTTTGCCTTGTACTGCTTGGCCACTGCCGAAACGGCTTCATATTCGCCAGTCAGCTGATTCCATACGCAGTTAGTCTTACCGTTGAATGCATTGACAGCACCCATCAACATATTATCGGAAATATTTTCCAGGTGTCCGCGGAAGCGCAACCACGGTCCGGCCATAGAAATGTGGTCGGTAGTACATTTTCCCTGCGTCTTAATCAACAGCGGAAGTTCCATGAAGTCTTCTCCATTCCATGCAGCAAACGGTTCCAGTTTCTGCAAGCGCTGTGAGTCCGGCTGAATGGTCACTTCCACCTTTCCTCCGTCGGCCGAAGGAGCCACATAACCATTGTCATCTACTGTAAATCCTTTCTGTGGCAGTGTTTCCCCTGTCGGCGGATCAAGTCTGACCTCTTCTCCCTTCTCATTCTTCAGGGTATCCGTCAGCGGATTAAAGCACAGGTCGCCCGCAATGGCAAACGCCACAGCCATTTCCGGTGAAGCAATGAACGCATGTGTGTTCGGATTGCCATCGGCACGCTTGGCAAAGTTACGGTTGAATGAAGTCACGATAGAATTGGCCCGAAGCGGATCATCGGTCACACGCTTCCACTGTCCGATACAAGGACCGCAGGCATTGGTCATCACCACACCGCCGATACTCTTCAAGTCCTCAATCATGCCGTCGCGCTGAGCCGTGCAATATACCTGTTCCGAACCCGGATTGATAATCAGCGAAGCCTGCATCTTCAGACCTTTTGCCTTTACCTGACGGGCTACTGAAGCTGCACGACTCAAATCCTGATAAGAAGAGTTGGTACAAGAACCAATCAATCCCACTTCCATCTTCTGCGGGAACCCTTCCTTCTTCACACGGGCAGCAAATTCCGATACCGGACAAGCTGCATCGGGCGTAAACGGTCCGTTCACATACGGTTCCAGTGCAGAAAGGTCGATCTCAATCAAACGGTCGTAATATTTCTCCGGCTGCTGTGCCACTTCCGCATCTGCCCTCAGGTCGGCCGCATTAGCCTCAGCCAGTTCGGCAATATCCTCACGTCCGGTAGCACAGAGGTAGCGCTTCATCTCCTCATCGTAAGGGAAAACAGAAGTCGTAGCTCCCACCTCAGCTCCCATGTTACAGATAGTAGCCTTGCCGGTAGCAGACAACGAGCGGGTTCCCTCTCCGAAATATTCAATAATGGCATTCGTCCCTCCCTTCACGGTGAGAATACCTGCCAGTTTCAAAATCACATCTTTTGGTGAAGCCCATCCGTTCAACGCACCGGTCAGCTTCACACCAATCAGTTTCGGCATCTTCAATTCCCATTCCATGCCGGTCATTACGTCCACTGCGTCGGCACCGCCCACGCCAATGGCAATCATACCCAATCCACCGGCATTCGGGGTGTGTGAGTCGGTTCCCACCATCATGCCACCCGGAAACGCATAGTTCTCAAGTACGACCTGATGAATGATACCTGCTCCCGGTTTCCAGAAGCCGATGCCGTACTTCGAAGCCACACTTTTCAGAAAATCGTATACCTCTTTATTAGTAGTGCAAGCAGAAGGCAAATCCTCTTCCACTCCTTTATATGCTTGAATCAAATGGTCACAATGTACGGTAGCAGGAACAGCTGAAACGGATTTTCCCGCATTCATAAACTGCAACAGCGCCATCTGGGCCGTCGCATCCTGCATGGCTACGCGGTCCGGACGGAAGTTAACATACTCTTCCCCCCGACGGAAAGCTGCCACCGTGTTTTCGTCGTATAAATGTGCATACAATATTTTTTCAGCCAAAGTCATGGCACGCCCCAGTTTCTTACGGGCCTTTTCTACTTTTTCTGCATACGACGCATAGAACGTCTTCTGCATTTCCATGTCGTAAATCATCTGAACAATCTTTTATAACTTCGTGCGCAAATATATTGAAAATATCTCACAATATCACACTTGTATTAAATAAAAAACAACAATCTGCCACAAAACCTCATCCCTTTATAACAGAGGGCTGGTTTTTACCGCATTCCGGAAAACTTTTTGACACGTCATTATCCTTAAATTGAAAATTACCTGCATATTCTTGCTATTTTTCTTGTTCGTTTTCTACGTTTTCCTACTGCAAACCCTATGTTTCCCGTCGCAAAAACGTAGGGTTCCCGAACGGAAAACATACGGTTCCGCGACGGGAAACATAAAAAAACCTTGAAAAGTTTCCGAATAAACTTACCGAACTTAGAAAAAAACAGAGCCATCACATAAAAGCCCAATTATCCGCCTTTTCTGCCAGTAGAATCTCCCGCATTTTATTCGTTTTCTTCGGGATTTTTTGTAAGTTTGGAGAAACTCTTATTCAACTGTATTATGGAAACATATCTATTCTGGCTGGTCCCGGCGGCATCGCTGCTGGCATTGGCACTTGCCGGATACTTCTACCGGCAAATGAAGCAGGAAAGCGAAGGTACCCCCACCATGGCACGCATTGCATCGTATGTCCGGAAAGGAGCCATGTCTTACCTGAAACAGCAATATAAAATAGTTACCCTTGTATTTATCGGACTGGCTGCCTTGTTTGCCATCATGGCCTATGGGTTCAACTTGCAAAATCCGTGGGTACCCGTAGCATTCCTCACAGGAGGCTTTTTCTCCGGTCTGTCAGGTTATTTAGGCATGAAAACCGCTACGTATGCCTCTGCACGTACGGCAAATGCCGCACGCAACTCTCTGAACAAAGGATTGAAGGTAGCATTTCGCAGTGGAGCGGTTATGGGACTTGTGGTCGTAGGACTGGGATTGTTTGATATTTCTTTCTGGTACCTGCTGTTGGATTTCTGTATTCTGGAAGATGCATTGAATCCCACTGCCAAGTTGTGTGTCATCACCACCACGATGCTGACTTTTGGAATGGGCGCCTCCACCCAGGCTTTGTTTGCCCGTGTAGGAGGAGGTATTTATACCAAGGCGGCCGATGTGGGAGCTGACCTGGTGGGGAAAGTAGAAGCGGGCATTCCGGAAGACGACCCGCGCAACCCGGCTACGATTGCCGACAATGTAGGCGATAACGTAGGTGATGTAGCCGGAATGGGAGCCGACCTCTACGAATCCTACTGCGGCTCGATTCTGGCTACCGCTGCCCTGGGAGCTGCCGCCTATGTCGGCACGGGAGATACCGCCATGCAGTTTAAAGCCGTCATCGCTCCGATGCTGATTGCAGCCGTAGGTATCATCTTGTCCATCATCGGTATTTTTGCCGTACGTACCAAAGAAAATGCAGGCATGAGGGAATTGCTCAAGGCTTTATCTACAGGCACCAACCTCAGTGCGGGATTGATTGTCATCGCCACCTTTAGCATTCTTTGGGTACTGCAAATTGATAACTGGCTGTATATTTCACTGGCTGTAGTCATCGGACTGATTGTGGGTATCGTCATCGGACAGTCTACTGAATTCTACACTTCCCAATCCTACAAGCCCACTCAAAAACTGGCGGAAAGCGGAAAGACAGGTCCGGCTACCGTCATCATTTCGGGCATCGGATTAGGAATGGTATCGACTACTATTCCGGTCATTGCAGTTGTAGCCGGCATCATCCTGTCCTACTGGCTGGCTTCCGGTTTCGATTTTACCAACATCAGCATGGGACTTTATGGTATCGGTATCGCTGCCGTAGGTATGCTGTCCACTTTGGGCATCACATTAGCCACGGATGCCTACGGGCCGATTGCCGACAATGCCGGCGGTAATGCGGAAATGAGTGGTTTGGGAGCTGAAGTCCGCAAACGCACGGATGCACTGGATTCACTAGGCAACACTACAGCCGCTACGGGTAAAGGTTTCGCCATCGGCTCTGCCGCCCTGACCGGACTGGCACTACTGGCTTCTTACATTGAAGAAATACGCATCGGCCTGGAACGTATCGGTACCACCATACTGGAACTTCCCAACGGACTGGAAGTAATGATTCACGAAGCCGGATTCACGGACTTCATGATGTTCTACGATGTCACGCTTATGAATCCCAAGGTACTTTCGGGAATGTTTATCGGTAGCATGATGGCTTTCCTGTTCTGCGGACTGACCATGAATGCAGTAGGAAGAGCAGCTGCCCACATGGTAGAGGAAGTACGCCGGCAGTTCCGTGAAATCAAAGGTATTCTGGAAGGAAAGACTGAACCTGACTACGCACGCTGTGTACAGATTTCCACCCTTGGCGCACAAAAAGAAATGGTATTTCCGTCGCTGCTGGCTATCATCGCCCCCATTGTGACAGGTCTGCTGTTTGGTGTGCCGGGTGTTATTGGTCTGCTGATAGGAGGACTTTCCTCAGGTTTCATTTTAGCGATTTTCATGGCCAATTCCGGAGGTGCCTGGGACAATGCCAAGAAATACGTGGAAGAAGGAAACTTTGGCGGGAAAGGCAGTGAAGTACACCGGGCTACAGTAGTAGGCGATACGGTAGGTGACCCGTTTAAAGATACCTCCGGTCCCAGCCTGAACATCCTGATTAAACTGATGAGTATGGTAGCCATCGTCATGGCAGGCCTGACCGTTTCATGGAGCTTATTCTAACAATAAAAATTCCCCCGCCAACCTAAAACCGTGACGGGGGAATTTGCATATAGAATTTACAATTCTTCTTTTGCCAACACATGACAATGATGTGCCTCAAGCACTTTCAGACATTGCGACATGTCATTCGGCTTAATAACCACATGAGCCTGATCGGCCTGTGCAAAAGCATACATATACTCAATGAAAATCTGCTCTTCGGCCAGGTATTCCAATACCACAGCCAACGAGCCGGGCACATTGGCACACGAAAGACAAACCACATCGGTCGACATCACGGCAAAGTTCTTTTCACGCAATACTTCCACTGCCTTGTCCACATCGGACACAATCAGTCGCAGAATACCGAAATCGGCTGTCTCAGCCATACTGAAAGCATGCATATTAATACCGTTTGCTCCCAAAGTATGGACTACATCATTGATTCTTCCGGTCTTGTTCTCCAAGAAAACAGACAATTGCTTAATTATCATAGTTTTTTGCTTTAGTTATACCAATACTCGCTTATCTATCACACGCTTGGACTTCCCTTCGCTACGGGTAATGCTGTTCGGTTCTACCAGTTTCACATCGGCACTGATGGACAATACACTCTTCAAGCGGTCGGACAGTGTTTTCTTCAACTTCAACATGGAACCGATGTCGTCACTGAAGAAGTCACGACGCACTTCTACCTGCACTTCCAGAGTATCCAGGTTGTTCTTGCGGTCTACCACCAGCATATATTGCGGCTCGAATTCCTTCATGCCCAAGATAACACTTTCTACCTGCGACGGGAAGACATTGATACCACGGATAATCAGCATATCATCGCTTCGGCCCATAATCGGCGTCATACGCACACTGGTACGGCCACACGGACACGGGTCAGCAATCAGCGAAGTCAGGTCCTTCGTGCGGTAACGCAACAGCGGCATACCTTCTTTGGTCAATGTGGTAAACACCAGTTCTCCCTGTGTGCCGTACGGAAGGGATTCCAGGGTAACCGGATCGATAATCTCCGGATAGAAATGGTCTTCGTTGATGTGAGAGCCAAACTGTTCCTGACACTCGTAAGATACCCCCGGGCCCATAATCTCACTTAGCCCATAAATATTGTATCCCTTCAAGCCCAAACGGTTCTGTATTTCCTGACGCATGTTTTCCGTCCAAGGTTCTGCTCCGAACGCACCGATGCGCAGTCCTAATTCCTCTTTACGGATACCCATCTTTTCTACCACCTCTGCCAGATACAAGGCATACGAAGGGGTACAGGCAATACCCGTGATGTGCAAATCGCGAATCAAACGTACATGCTTTTCCGTATTTCCTGTAGAAGCCGGAATTACGGTAGCTCCTAAGTTCTCTACTCCATAATGTGCGCCCAATCCTCCGGTAAACAATCCATAGCCATAGCTTACGGAGAAAGTATCGTCACGGGTCACTCCGTATGCCGACAGACAGCGTGACATCACTTCCGACCAGATGGACAAATCGCGACGTGTATAGCCCACAATCGTCGGGTTACCCGTTGTACCAGAAGAAGCATGTACACGCACCACCTCTGAAGGAGGAGCCGCCATCAGTCCGTAAGGATAATTGTCACGTAAATCCTGTTTGGTAGTAAAAGGCAGTTTGGTAATATCGTCTATGCTCCGGATATCATCTGGGGTCAGGTCCATTTCCTGCATTTTATGACGATAGAAAGGTACATTATGGTACACATACTGCACCAGTTTGCATAAGCGTTTTCCTTGCAGCTCGCGCATCTGTTCACGCGGCATACATTCTTTGTTCGGATTCCAAATCATAAGCTGTGTTTTTCTTTATTTCAGTAGTAGTTTTGTGATTTCTTATTTCAGCGGATGGTCGGCCTGGAATGCTTTCATACGTTCCTCCAGCACCGGATAAAGTTCTTCACGCATACGAGATGTACAGGCTCTCACTCCTTGCTGTTCGCTTCCGGTAGTAGACAAGGAAATACTGCTCACGCCATACATCATCAATTCACGCAGCAATTCGCCTCCTGTCAGTCCGGGGTATCCCAAGGTAAAGAAGAAGCCATCGCCCACCTGCTGAGTGACATCCTTATCATACACAATCGAGAAACCGTGGTCGGTAAAAATCTGCTTCATCCGGCGTGCCCGACGTTCATACTCGCGCACATCTTCTACAAAATTGATTTCTCCTGAAATGGATTTCTCCAACATTTCGGCCATGGCATACTGAGTAGTAGCCGTGCAACCGGAGGTAATCATATACATGATAGAAGCAATGAAAGTCGGCCCGAATACACCTGAGTCTTCATAACGGGTTGCCAGTGCCGGATACTGCGTATCAAACAATTTATCGGACACGCAGGCTAAAGCTATACGCTGGCCGGCATAGCTGAAAATCTTGGATGCCGACAACATCAGAATATAATTATCGGTATAACGTGCGACCGTAGGTACAAAAGGTGGCTGGTAAGGACGGCCGAACGCATGACGGAAGTCCATGCAGAAATAAGCCTGGTCTTCCAGCACAATCACATCGTACTGCGTAGCCAATTCTCCGATAATCTTCAACTCACTTTCTTCCAGACAAATCCATGCCGGATTATTAGGGTTAGAATATACCACAGCGGCAATATCTCCCTTCGACAGGAAACTTTCCAGTTTGGCACGCAGCGGTTCACCACGGAAATCATGAATGTCGAACAACTCCCACTCAATGCCTAAAATGCGCAACTGAGATTTTTGTATCGGGAAACCTGGGTCGATAAACAAGACCTTGTTCTTCCCCGGAGTTCGCTGGGTACAGGCAATAAAGGCACCAAATGAAGCAGCCACAGAACCGGTAGTAGGCAGACATGCCCGCGGAGAAATATCAATATCGATAAAGGCTTTCACGAAACGTGAAGCAGCCTGTTTCAGTTCTGCCACTCCAGCAGCTGCCGGATATTGCGAACCGACTCCTCTATCGAGGGCTTTCTTCTCTGCCTCAATACCTATTTTATTGGCCGGAAGACCGGGAGACCCCTGGTCCATCCGGATAAAAGGAATACCTGTCAGTCCTTCCAGGCGGGAAGCTACCAGCAACACATCCCCTATGGTGGCATTGGCCAAGTCGGCCACTTTCATTTCCTTCGCTACGGAATTTACCAGCTCTTCACTAAACACGCGACTCATAGGCTCTCAGAATTTCAACTGTTTGACATATTCATGACCTATATCGAAGGCACGATAGTTCATCTGTACCACTTCTTCCCCTTTTGATGCAAAAATACGGCCTACACTTTCGCGCAAAACTTCTGCATCCAGGATTTTCAGGAAAGGAGCGGCAGCCCCTAACAGAATAACATTAGCCGATTTTGACATGTGGTTTTCTTTCGCCAGATTTTCCACATCCAGCACCACCACATGAGGCTGTGACTTCAATTCCTGCATCAGCTTTTCTTCGTCCGGATAGTTCGGAATGTTTTTGAAAGGAGCAGCCGAAGTAATAATCCATCCGTCCTTTGACAGATACGGCAAGTAGCGCAAAGCTTCCATCGGCTCCAGTGAGATAATCATATCTGCCGTTCCCAAGGCAATCAGGTCGGAAGCAATCGGGGCATCCGACAGGCGAAGGTTAGACTGTACATCCCCTCCGCGCTGACTCATTCCATGTACTTCGGCCTGTTTCAAGTTCAACCCTAAATGAAGAGCTGCTTCTCCGATAATCGTAGCGATGGACAAGATTCCCTGTCCGCCAACTCCTGAAAGTATAATATCTGTTTTCATTGTTTCTGTGCTTTTTGCTGTTTCAGTTTCCGGTTTAAAGTCTGCATACATTCCCTACGCGGAATAATGACAGATACACCGTTGTATTCTATTTCCTCACGAATAACACGGGTAATTTCTTCCATGTTCTTAGGAAGCGGCACAACTACCCGTACGTGCTCCGGTCCTACTCCCAAGCCCAGACAAATGGCTTCGAACTTATTGGTTCCGGCTGAATCCTGGCCACCAGTCATAGCGGTAGTCAGGTTATCAGAAATCACCACCGTGATATTGGACTTGTCATTCACGGCATCCAGCAGACCTGTCATTCCAGAGTGAGTAAATGTGGAGTCGCCAATCACTGCAATAGACGGGAACAAGCCTGCATCCGCAGCCCCCTTGGCCATGGTAATGGAAGCTCCCATATCCACGCAACTGCTCAACGTACGGAACGGAGGGAGTGCGCCCAGTGTATAACAGCCGATGTCTCCGAAAATCTTGGCATCCGGATATTCGGCAGCTACTTTATTCAAGGCATCATATACATCACGGTGTCCACAACCCTTACACAAAGCAGGAGGACGAGGAACTACATTCTGAGCGGCAGCATAAACCGGTTCACAAGAAAGTCCCAAAGCCTGACGCACATTATCCGGTGTCAGTTCTCCCGTACGGGGCAACTCACCACTTAAACGACCTTTCACTACATATTTAGAAGGAAGAATGCCTTTCAGCTGTTCCTCTACAAAAGGCTGTCCGTCTTCCACTACCAGAATCTCTTTACAAGAGTCAGCCAAACGAGTCAAGGCTTCCACCGGTAAAGGATACTGTGAAATCTTCAGCAAAGGATACGGACATCCCTCCGGATAGGTTTCCATCACGTAGTTGTAGCCAATTCCACAAGCCACGATTCCCTTCTCAGCCATGCCTTCCTGACCTGCCAACCGATTAAATGCAGACTGTTCAGCCTCATCGCGCAACTTTTCCTGAGTAGCGATGGCTTCCACATACCGGCGGCGGGCATTACCGGGCAAAAGTACCCAATCAGAAGGAACCGACGGACGCCCTGTGCAAGTCACTTCCTTTCCTGACTCCTGCACTTCGACTGCTGCACGAGAGTGCGCCATGCGGGTAGTAATGCGCATCAGTACCGGCGTACGCATTTGTTCCGAAAGGTCGTATGCATACGACATCATGTCGTAAGCTTCCTGCTGGGAAGACGGTTCCAGAATCGGAATCAGGGCAAACTTGCCGTAAAAACGGGAATCCTGCTCATTCTGAGAAGAGTGCATGGACGGGTCATCGGCAGCCAGTACCACTACCCCTCCATTCACACCTGTAATGGCCGAATTGACAAATGCGTCGGCACATACGTTCATTCCCACGTGTTTCATGCAGACCAAGGCGCGTTTTCCTACATAAGAAACACCCAATGCAGCCTCCATGGCTGTTTTTTCATTGGTGCACCAGCTGCTGTGCAAACCACGTTCTTTTGCTATCGGAGAGTTTTGAATATATTCCGTAATTTCAGTAGAGGGAGTTCCCGGATAAGCATACACTCCCGAAATCCCCGCGTGAATGGCTCCCAGCGCAATAGCCTGGTCGCCCAACAATAAGCGTTTATTTTTCATATAATATAGAAATTAATTCAGTGTAAAAGAGTCGGCATCGTTCAATACCGGGAATTTTTTCCGGAACGATTGCAGTTCCTCCATATCAATCACAACTTCTGCAAAGCCTTCTTCCCCATCCGCACAGGCAGAAAGTGTTTTGCCATACGGGTCTATGGCCGCCGTTCCGCCGCTATATTCGCAATAAGGATCTTTTCCCACCCGGTTTACCCCCAGTACATAGCACTGGTTCTCGATGGCACGGGCACGCAACAAAGCTTTCCAGGCTTCCACTCTGGGCGAAGGCCAGCTGGCTACATAAATCGCCGCATCGTAGTCGCCCCGGTTGCGTGACCATACCGGGAAACGCAGGTCATAGCAAACTTCCAGCAGGAAACGCACGCCACGGAAATTCACAACCACCCGTTCCTGTCCGGCCGTATAGTGTTTGTCTTCCCCTCCATACGTAAACAGATGCTTTTTATTGTACCACTGCACATTTCCGTCAGGATGCACAAAATAGAAACGATTATAGAACTTTCCGTTTTCCTCGACCGAAACACTTCCGGCAATGGCACAATTACGTTCGGCAGCTTTTTGCTTCATCCACTGAAGGGTAGCACTATCGGATGATTCTGCAATGCCTTCCGGCGAAGTACAAAATCCGGTAGAAAACATTTCCGGAAGAACAAACAAGTCTGTTCCTTGTGCGTGGGCACTGATAAGTTTATCCATGCAAGCCACATTGGCTGCAGGATCGGCCCAACGAATATCTGTCTGTAGTAAAATAACTTTCATGCTTTTCATTCATTAGAAACGCCCAAAGGTAACAAATTAATCATAGAAACCAAAAATTAGCATCAAAATACTTTAAAGACACACGTAATTGTATATTTCTGCAAACGCTTATACAAAAATACCTCGACACGTTGCTGTCAAGGTCTCGACTCGAACGTGACGAGACATCCGCACGAACGTGTCAAGACCTCGTCACGTACGTGTCGAGGTAAAAACGTCAAAGCCACGATGATAAAACCCTAGCCTGCTGCCTGTTTTTCACGCAAGAGTCGTGGCTTTTTATCCTAAAAGAACCTTATAAATAGGGATTATTTGCAAAATGTTTTTTATTTTTGTGCCCAGAATGAGTTAATATACTAACAAATGAACGTATTAGAATTAAGCGAACAGGAAATAATCAGACGTAACAGCCTGAATGAGTTGAGAGCAATGGGGATTGAACCATACCCTGCTGCCGAGTATGTAACCAACGCTTTTTCGACTGACATAAAAGCCGAATTCAAAGATGATGCTGAACCTCGCAAAGTATCCGTTGCAGGACGTATCATGTCTCGTCGTGTAATGGGAAAAGCGTCTTTCATTGAATTACAGGATTCTAAAGGCCGTATACAAGTATATATAACCCGCGATGATATCTGTCCGGATGAAAACAAAGATTTATATAATGTAGTTTTCAAACGTTTGCTGGATTTAGGTGATTTTGTAGGAATCGAAGGTTTTGTATTCCGTACCCAGATGGGCGAAATCTCTATCCATGCACAGAAACTAACTGTATTGTCGAAATCAATCCGTCCGCTCCCGATTGTAAAATACAAAGATGGAGTGGCTTACGATAAGTTTGAAGACCCTGAACTCCGTTACCGTCAGCGCTATGTAGACTTAGTAGTAAACGACGGAGTTAAAGAAATCTTCCTGAAACGGAACAAGGTCTACAACTCTATGAGAGAGTATTTCAACTCGAAAGGATATATCGAAGTAGAAACTCCGATTCTTCAGTCTATTGCCGGAGGTGCTGCGGCACGTCCGTTTATCACTCACCACAACGCATTGGATATTCCATTGTACATGCGTATTGCCAGTGAGCTGTACCTGAAAAGACTGATTGTGGGTGGTTTCGAAGGTGTGTATGAAATCGGTAAGAACTTCCGTAACGAAGGTATGGACCGTACACACAATCCGGAATTTACCTGTATGGAAATCTACGTAGCTTACAAGGATTACAACTGGATGATGAAGTTCACAGAAAACATGATTGAAAAAATCTGTCTGGATGTAAACGGTACTACAGAAGTACAGGTAGGCGACAACGTAATCAACTTCAAAGCTCCGTTCAAACGTGTAACCATGCTGGATTCTATCAAGGAATTCACCGGCTATGACCTGACAGGCATGAACGAAGAACAGATTCGTGAAGTTTGCAAGAAGCTCAACATGGAAATTGATGACACCATGGGTAAGGGTAAGCTGATTGACGAAATCTTCGGCGAATTCTGCGAAGGCAACTACATTCAGCCGACTTTCATCACTGACTATCCTATCGAAATGTCTCCGCTGACAAAGAAACACCGCAGCAATCCAGATTTGACAGAGCGCTTTGAGCTGATGGTGAACGGTAAAGAGTTGTGTAACGCATACTCTGAATTGAACGACCCGATTGACCAGCTGGAACGCTTCGAAGAGCAGATGAGACTAAGCGAAAAGGGAGACGACGAAGCAATGATTATCGACAAGGACTTCGTTCGTGCATTGGAATACGGTATGCCTCCTACTTCAGGTATGGGTATCGGTATGGACCGTCTGGTAATGCTGATGACTGGTCAGAGCACCATTCAGGAAGTGTTGTTCTTCCCGCAGATGCGTCCGGAAAAAGTAATCCCGAAAGATGCGCCCGCTAAATTCATGGAATTAGGAATCGCAGAAGACTGGGTTCCGGTAATTCAGAAAGCCGGATACAACCTCGTGACTGACATGAAGGACGTGAATCCGCAGAAACTTCATCAGGATATTTGTGGCATCAACAAGAAATACAAACTGGAGCTTGCCAACCCCACAGTAGACGAAGTAGCTGGCTGGATAGAAAAGATTAAATAAATGAATGAAAGTGTATGAAGGACAAAGCACATGTCTTGTCCTTCATATCTGTTTTTCATTAAATATAAGAGTATGAAATTACCCGGGAAAATAGCGATTATGGGGGGAGGCAGCTGGGCCACTGCTATAGCTAAAATCATTTTAACCCAGGCTGAATCCATAAACTGGTATATGCGCCGTGACGACCGAATTGAAGAATTCAAGCGTCTGGGTCACAATCCAGCCTATCTGACAAGTGTGCGTTTCGACATGAAATGCATCAACTTTTCATCAGACATCAACAAGGTAGTGAGAGAGTCGGATACCCTGATCTTTGTCACACCTTCACCGTATCTGAAAAGTCACCTCAAAAAGCTAAAAACCAAGCTGAAGGATAAATTCATCGTTACTGCCATCAAGGGTATCGTACCCGACGAAAACCTTATCGTATCCGATTATTTCCATAAGATTTATGACGTTCCTGAAAACAACATAGCCGTACTGGCAGGTCCCTGTCATGCGGAAGAAGTAGCATTGGAACGACTTTCTTATCTCACCGTGGGATGCAAAGACATTGAAAAAGCCAAGATGTTTGCACGGCAACTGGCCGGTCATTACATCAAGACTTCGGTCAATACGGACGTAGCCGGCATTGAATATGCTTCCGTACTGAAGAATGTATATGCCATTGCAGCCGGAATCTGCAGCGGTCTGAAATATGGAGACAACTTCCAGGCCGTACTGGTTTCCAATGCCTTACAGGAAATGAACCGGTTCTTAGATACCGTACATCCCGTAAACCGCTGTACAAACGACTCAGCCTATTTGGGCGACCTCCTCGTGACTTCTTATTCCAATTTCAGCCGTAACCGCGTGTTCGGTACCATGATTGGTAAGGGGTATTCCGTAAAAAGTGCCCAGATTGAAATGGAAATGATTGCCGAAGGATATTATGGCACCAAATGTATCAAGGAGCTGAACAAGCACCTGCATGTCAATATGCCCATTGTGGATGCCGTCTATAATATTCTTTACGAACGTATATCACCAATGATAGAAATCAAATTATTAACTGACTCATTTAGATAAAATCAGAAAACAGTTATGGAAAACATTAAACTGAACATTGAAAAGACTTTAGATTTTATATCTAAGGAAAAATTGGCTTCTTATGAACCAAAGGTAAAAGCTTGTATGGAAACGCTGGAAAAAGGCACAGGCTTAGGAAACGACTTCTTGGGTTGGTTGCATTTACCTTCTTCCATCACAAAGGAACACTTGGATGACCTGAAAGCTACCGCACAGACACTTCGCGAAAACTGCGACGTAGTAATCGTAGCTGGTATCGGAGGAAGTTACCTAGGCGCACGCGCAGTCATCGAAGCTATGTCAAACAGCTTTGCTTGGTTGCAGGAGAAAAAAGCCGGACAGCCTACTATTATTTTTGCCGGACACAACATCAGCGAAGACTACCTGTTCGAACTGACTGAATTCCTGAAAGACAAAAAATTTGGTGTAATCAACATATCTAAATCTGGAACAACTACTGAAACCGCTCTTGCTTTCCGTCTGTTGAAAAAGCAGTGTGAAGACCAGAGAGGCAAGGAAATGGCTCGCAAGGTTATCGTAGCTGTTACAGATGCCAAGAAAGGTGCAGCCCGTACAACAGCCGACAAGGAAGGTTACAAATCATTCATCATTCCTGACAATGTAGGCGGACGTTTCTCTGTATTGACTCCGGTAGGCTTGCTTCCTATTGCAGTAGCTGGAATCGACATTGACCAGCTGGTTGCCGGCGCTTGCGAAATGGAAAAAGTTTGTGCCAACGAAAACATGTACGAAAACCCGGCTGCTTTGTATGCTGCTACTCGTAACGAACTGTATCAGAGCGGAAAGAAAATTGAAATCTTAGTAAACTTCCAGCCGAAACTTCACTACTTCATGGAATGGTGGAAACAGCTGTACGGTGAATCTGAAGGTAAGGACCTGAAAGGTATCTATCCGAGCTCTGTAGACTTCTCTACTGACCTGCACTCTATGGGACAGTGGATTCAGCAGGGTGAACGCAGCATTTTCGAAACTGTGGTTTCAGTAGAAACTCCAAGCCACGAACTTCACTTCCCGAGCGATGAAGAAAACCTGGATGGACTGAACTTCCTGGCAGGCAAACGCATCGACGAAGTAAACAAGATGGCCGAACTCGGTACACAGCTTGCACACGTAGACGGTGGAGTTCCTAACCTGCGTGTAAGCGTTCCTTCATTGAACGAATACTACCTGGGACAGCTTATCTATTTCTTCGAAAAAGCTTGCGGAATCAGCGGATACCTGCTCGAAGTAAATCCGTTCAACCAGCCGGGCGTAGAAGCTTACAAGAAAAATATGTTTGCTCTTCTGAACAAGCCGGGATACGAAAAAGAATCTGAAGCAATCCAGGCTCGTCTGAAAAAATAAATAAACGAGAGTTTATCACTCTCCGTTTTTAATTGACAGGCACGAATTACATGAAAAGCACTCTTTCTTTACAAGGAAAGTGCATTCATGTAATGCGTGCCTGAATATTATAAACCATATCATCATGTTCCAACAAGAAATCAACCAATATCTTACCACCCATCATTATACACGCATCGACTTAAAGGCCGTATTGTTCGATATGGACGGAGTATTGTTCGACTCCATGAAGAACCATGCCACCGCCTGGCATGAGGCAATGAAGCAATACGGAATGAGCCTTAGCAAAGAGGAAGCCTACCTCCACGAAGGACGTACCGGTGCGGCAACCATCAACATCGTCAGTCAAAGAGAAAGAGGTTATGAGGCCGATGAAGAAGAAATCAAACGAATCTACCAGACCAAGAGCGACATATTCAATCAGTTGCCCAAAGCCGACCCTATGCCCGGTGCCTTCGAGGTCCTGAAAAAAATAAAAGCAGACGGACTGATTCCGATGGTGGTAACCGGCTCCGGACAACTCTCGTTATTGGACAAGTTGAACCACTACTTTCCCGACATCTTCCAGCGAGAACTGATGGTAACCGCTTTTGATGTAAAATATGGAAAGCCTAATCCTGAACCTTACCTGATGGCTTTGCAGAAAGCCGGCATACAAGCCAACGAAGCGGTAGTCATTGAGAATGCGCCGTTAGGGGTCAGAGCTGGAGTAGCTGCCGGTATCTTCACCATTGCACTGAACACCGGCCCGCTTCCAGACGACGTGCTTCTGCAAGAAGGTGCCAACATTTTGTTCCCCTCCATGGCCTCCTTCAACGAAAACTGGGAGACATGCCGTCAAAGTTTACAAGATACATCCCTATAAAGAAAAATCCCCGGAAAACCGAAGTACAACTTCACTTTCCGGGGATTATTTTATCTCCACAATAGTTTTTTATTCCAATGCAAAAAGCTTGCTTCTTGACAACAGAGAAGCTCCTATGACGTTTGCCTTTTCTTTCAGTTCCGACAATACAATATCCGAATCCTTATACATTAAATTCAGCGTATATTTACGGACTGCTGAAATAACCGGCGGCAACAAATACTCTCCTACCTTCGAGAATTCCCCTCCAATAATTACCTGTTCCGGATTGAACACATTAATCAGGTCACCAATGTGACGTCCCAGTTTCGCGCCAATCTCTTCTACCAACTCAATGGCCAGCACATCTTCACGACGAACAGCAGAAATAATATCCGCTAAAGTTATTTCATCGATGGATTTTTCTTTCAGCAACACAGAGTTTTCTCCCTGGCGCAGACGGGCAATAAATTTGCGATACAAAGCCGAGCAGGATACCTCCGTTTCAATACAGCCTTTCTTTCCGCAATAACAGATCTGCTGGTTATCATAACCATAATTATGTCCAAACTCACCCGCAAAACCAGACATTCCCGAATACAGTTTACCGTCAATGATGATAGCGAGTCCCAACCCCCAGTTTACATTCACATAAATCAGGTTCTTCGGACATTTCTCCGAGCGCATGATATATTCTCCGTATGCCATTGCACGGCTATCGTTATCAATGCACACATTAATACCCAATCTTTCGGAGAACATCTCTGCCAAAGGTTTCTCACCAAAAGTCAGATGCGTATAGCTGCAGCCTGTTTCCGGATTTACTCGCCCGGTCATACCAATACAAATATTCAGAATCTTTGATTTGTCGCACGGAAGTTCATCGATAAATGTTTCTATTTCCTGACAGATATGTTCCAAACATTCCGGTGTATTTTCCAGTTTGAACGGAATTTCCATCTTGGTCTGAAGCACATCCCCCTTAAAGTTGATTGCCCCCAGGCTTAACGACTGTACCGCCATCGCTACCCCGATAAAATAGGCAGAATCCGCATTCAGTCCATACAAACTTGGATGACGACCTCCACTGGTTTCCAGTTTTCCACAATCGTTCACATATCCCTCCTTGCACATTTCATCCACAAACTTTGTTACGGTAGGCACACTTAGTCCCATCGATTTAGACAAATCTGTGATTGTAGTGCTTCCCGCATAAATCAGGTGCGTAATGATACGCTGCTTTACCAATGCACTTTTTACGCCTTTCTGTATATTCTTCAATAGAGTCTGACCCATATTTGTTATTTTTTATAGAAACATTTACAAATGTAGAATTTTTCTTTAAAAACTCATGCATAAAAAAACTATTTTTTTATTTGCCTTTCTGAGTAAGCTTTGATATATTTGCATGGGGTAAGAAAATTCTTATCACAAAGGAGAAAGAAACAAGTTAATTTAATTTCAATATTCAAAATTCTAACCACCATGAGATTAATCATTGAACCCGATTACAGTTCTCTGTCCAACTGGGCAGCAAACTATGTTGCAAAAAAAATCAACGCAGCTAATCCTACTAAAGAAAAACCGTTTGTATTAGGACTTCCCACAGGTTCATCTCCTCTGGGTATGTATAAGGCCCTGATTGAATTAAACAAGAAGGGAGTGGTATCATTCAAGAATGTAGTGACTTTCAATATGGACGAATACGTAGGCTTGCCGGAATCTCATCCTGAAAGCTATCATTCATTCATGTTCAATAACTTCTTTAATCATATTGACATCTGCAAGGAAAACATTCACATCCTGAACGGTAACGCAGCCGACCTGGAAGCTGAATGTGCCAACTATGAAAAAGAAATTGAAAAGTTCGGCGGCATCGACCTGTTCTTAGGAGGTATCGGTCCTGACGGCCACATTGCTTTCAACGAACCGGGCTCTTCACTGACTTCACGCACACGTGTGAAAACACTGACGACTGATACCATCATCGCCAACTCACGTTTCTTCGACAACGACGTGAACAAAGTGCCTAAGACAGCATTGACCGTAGGAGTTGGTACTGTACTTTCTGCTAAAGAAGTGCTGATTATCTGTAACGGACACAACAAGGCACGTGCGTTGCAGCATGCAGTAGAAGGCGGCATCACACAGATGTGGACTATCAGCGCATTGCAGATGCACCAGCACGGTATCATCGTATGTGACGAAGCAGCTACTGACGAACTGAAAGTTGGTACCTACAAGTACTTCAAAGATATTGAAAAGAACAACCTCTAATTCGCTGAATCATGAGAACCAATCTTAGCTCTCAAATTTCACTGAATCGCGTTTCCCCACGTTACTATCGTCCGGGAAACGCAGTAGAACGTTCTGTTCTGACACGACTGGAAAAAATCCCGACCAACATCTTCGAAACAAGCGAAGAAGGTGTGGTACAGATTGCCAATGAAATCGTCGCAAAGATACAGGACAGACAGCGTGAAGGAAAATTCTGTACCATTGCCATAGGTACAGGCGCCTCCCTGCGTCCGCTGTTCACCGAACTGATTCGGAAACACAAGGATGAAGGCGTAAGTTTCCGTAACGTGGTATTCTTCAACTTGTATGAGTATTATCCGCTGACCGAAGGTGCTGGAAGCAGTTTCAGCCACCTGAACAAGCTCTTCCTTTCACAGATAGACATTGACCGCCAGAATATCTTTACAATGGACGGTAGCATCCCTCAGGAAGCCATCATCGAACACTGCCGTTTGTACGAACAGCGTATACAGACCTTTGGAGGTCTTGATATGGTTATCATGGGAATCGGACGTGAAGGAAACATCGGTATGAACGAACCTGGTTCACATGCCAGCTCTACTACCCGCCTGATTTTGATTGATGCAACTTCTCGTTCTGAAGCTGCACATAATATCGGTGTAGACAATCTTCCTCCCTGCTCCATCACCATGGGTATCAATACCATTATGGGAGCCAGAAAAGTTTATATGCTGGCCTGGGGTGAAGACAAAGCTGACATCATCCGAAGTGCAGTGGAAGACAAGGTAAGTGATACACTGCCGGCATCTTACCTGCAGCTTCATGCCAACACTTCTGTTTGCGTAGACCTGGCTGCGGCAGCTCATCTGACTCGTATTCAGCGTCCATGGCTGGTAACCAGCTGCGAATGGAACGACAAGCTGGTAAGAAGTGCCATCGTATGGTTGTGTACTACACTGAACAAGCCTATTCTGAAACTAACCAACAAGGATTACAACGAAAACGGCTTGAGCGAACTGCTGGCTCTTTACGGCTCTGCCTACAATGCCAATATCAAGGTATTCAACGACCTGCAGCACACCATTACCGGATGGCCGGGTGGTAAACCGAATGCCGACGATACCTATCGTCCGGAACGTGCCAAACCGTTCCCGAAACGTGTGGTGGTATTCTCTCCGCATCCGGATGACGATGTAATCTCCATGGGAGGTACATTGCGCCGCCTCGTTCAGCAGGGACATGAAGTACACGTGGCTTACGAAACTTCCGGAAACATTGCCGTAGGCGATGAAGAAGTGGTGCGTTTCATGCATTTCATCAACGGTTTTAACCAGTTGTTCGAAAATAGTGAAGACAAGGTTATCAGCGACAAATATGCTGAAATCAAACAGTTCTTCTCTACCAAGAAAGAAGGCGACATGGATACACGCGACATCCTGACCATCAAAGGTCTGATTCGTCGTGGTGAAGCTCGTACCGCTTGTACATTCAACCGTATTCCGCTCAGCCGCTGTCACTTCCTTGACCTTCCGTTCTATGAAACCGGAAAGATTGAAAAGAACCCGATCAGCGAGGCCGACGTAGAAATCGTGCTCAACCTGCTCCGCGAAGTGAAACCTCATCAGATTTACGTAGCCGGCGACTTGGCCGACCCGCATGGTACTCACCGCGTATGTACGGACGCTGTTTTTGCCGCTATCGACGAAGAAAAGAATGCCGGTGCGGAATGGCTGAACGACTGCCGCATCTGGATGTATCGTGGTGCTTGGGCAGAATGGGAAATCGAAAACATCGAAATGGCCGTACCGTTGAGTCCGGAAGAACTTCGTGCAAAACGTAACTCTATCCTGAAACACCAGTCTCAGATGGAAAGCGCACCGTTCCTGGGCAATGACGAACGTCTGTTCTGGCAGAGAAGTGAAGACCGCAACCGCGGAACTGCTTCACTTTACGACCAGTTAGGTCTGGCTTGCTATGAAGCTATGGAAGCATTTGTAGAATATAAACCTATTTAAGTGCATATCACATTTTAAGCCAAAAGACACAGAAACGCAGAAGTTCACCCCGAAAGGAAGAACTTCTCGTTTCCGTGTCTTTTTTATTTCTGTATTTACCAAATCTTTTTACCTGCATGAAAAAACTACTCATTCCCGCATTTGCATTTTGGCTCAGTTGCCTCTTCCCTTCGTGTACCTCAACTTCTCCCAACCATTTTCTGAAAGAAGCCGACTACCGCAACAAAGTGGAAGCTGATTTCGGACAGAAGAAGGAGATTCTCAACCGGGGAAATCTTTTTGACATCTTCAATGAAGACATGTCGCTGGAGGAACGGGAAGCTATGATGTTCCTGTATGCCTACATGACTCCGGGCGATATTTCCGACTATTCCGGAGAATTCTACCTGAAAAATGTACGTCTGGCACTTCAGAACCGAAAAGAGACTTCATGGGGAGCCGGAATTCCCGACATGATATTCCGCCACTTTGTACTCCCTGTTAGAGTAAACAACGAAAACCTGGATAATGCACGCGAAGTGTTCCGCCAGGAACTGATGCCTCGTGTGGAAAAACTGTCCATGTACGATGCCGTGCTGGAAGTAAACCACTGGTGCCATGAAAAAGTAATCTATACCCCGACCGACATCCGTACCAGTGCCCCGATGGCTACTGTCAAGACCGCTTACGGACGTTGTGGTGAAGAATCGACCTTCCTGGTAGCCGCTCTCCGCGCCGTAGGTATCCCTGCCCGTCAGGTGTACACCCCGCGCTGGGCACATACTGACGACAACCATGCCTGGGTAGAAGCCTGGGTGGACGGCAAATGGTACTTCCTTGGTGCCTGCGAACCGGAACCGGTACTGAACTTAGGATGGTTCAATGCTCCTGCCAGCAGAGGTATGCTGATGCACACCAAAGTATTCGGTGCATACGACGGACCGGAAGAAGTGATGAAAACTACGGCCAACTATACGGAAATCAACATCATCGACAACTACGGACAGAGTGCCCCCGTCACTGTTACGGTGGTAGATGCTCAGGGTAAAGCTGTAGAAGGCGCACACGTAGAGTTCAAAATTTACAATTACGCTGAATTCTTCACCGTAGCCAACAAAACGACCGACGCACAAGGAAAAGCATCACTTTCTGCCGGATTGGGCGACATGGTAGTCTACGCGTCGGCAAATGACCACTTCGGCTTGCAGAAAGTTTCTTTCGGAAAAGATAAAGAAGTCACATTAACGCTTTCTCACCGTCCGGGAGATGTATTTACCGATACCTTGCACATTGTGCCACCGGCTGAAAAAGCCAACTTCCCGGAAGTGACCGATGCACAGCGTAAGGAAAATACCCTGCGTATGGCTCAGGAAGATTCTATCCGCAACGCCTACGTAGCAGGATTCCCGACCGAAGAAAAGGCCAAGGCTTTTGCAGAAGGACTGAAACTGGATGTGAACCAAACAAGCACATACATTCTGAAATCCAGAGGAAACCATGCGGACATCATGCAATTCCTGTCGAATGCTGCGGAAAAGGGACAGGGTGCCCGTGCATTGGAATTGCTCAGCACACTGGCTGATAAAGACCTGCGCGACACACCTTGCAGCATTCTGGAAGACCATTTGTATGCTACCGATGCGAAAGCTGACGTAAAAGAAGTGCTTGCACCGCGTATTGCCACTGAAATGCTGACTCCTTACCGTACCTACCTGCAGAAAGCCTTGTCTGCCGAACTAGCCGCACAAATCAAAGCCGACCCGCAAGTGCTTGTAAAATGGTGTAAGGACAGCCTGTCTATCCGCAACGACCTGAGTACGATATTCACCATTACCTCACCAGAGGGCGTATGGCGCAGCCGCGTGACAGACTCACAGTCCAGAGATATTTTCTTTGTAGCTGCTGCCCGCAGCTTAGGTATCCCCGCCTGGAAGGATGAAGTAAACGGCAATATCTGCTACCGCCTCAACGGAAAACCGGTATTGGTGGACTTTGAAAGTTCAGAAGGTGGAAGTCTGTCGGAAGGTGTATTGAAAGCTACTTACCAGGCTATTCCTCGACTGGACAATCCGAAATATTACACTCACTTCACCCTGTCAAAATATGACAACGGCACATTCCAGTTACAGAACCATCCGGAAGATGCCAGCTGGGCTTCTCTGCTGAAAAACGGAAGCAGCATGTCGACCGGTTATTACATGATGGTAACAGGTAGCCGTATGGCCAACGGAGGCGTATTGAGCCAGGTTTCATTCTTCTCTGTCGACAAAGGAAAGACCACGGTAACTCCTCTCTGCATGCGCAACAATACGGAAGAAGTACGTGTCATCGGCAGCTTCAATTCCGAAGCACTCTACACCCGCCCGGGCACAGATGAACAAGTATCTGTACTCAACACTACCGGAAGAGGATATTACATTGTCGGCGTATTGGGCGTAGGTCAGGAACCGACCAATCATGCCCTGAAAGACATCGAAGTAAAGAAAGCGGAATTTGAAAAATGGGGACGTACGATTGTACTGCTTTTCACTGACGAAGCAGCCTATAAGAAATTCGACCGCAAGGAATTCCCCAATCTTCCGTCGAACGTAGTATTTGGTATAGACAAGGACGGAAGCATTCTGAAAATGATTGCTGAAAATATGAAGCTGGGCAGCAAACCAACCCTGCCGGTGATTATCCTGGGCGATACGTTCAACCGTGTAGTCTTCGAATCACACGGATATACCATCGGCATGGGCGAGCAACTGCTCCATGTTATCCACGGACTGTAAGCGCCTCAATGGTGCGACGCACCTTTTCGGGAGTCGTGACCGGATGAGCATATTCATCCATATCCGTACCTCCCATCGACAAAGCCGGATTGCGAAGAAGCATCCGGCTTTCTTTTTGTTCGCGCGCCGAAAAATGGAACTCACCGGCTCCCGTCACACGGGCCAGTTCCGCAATGTTATGTTCGTTCACTCCGCAGCCCGGCATGATGATAATGCGGTCGCCTGCCTGCTTCACCAGTTCAGCCAGCAAGGGTGCCCCTTCCATGGCCGTAGGCATCTGGCCGGAAGTCAGTACACGGTTCACGCCCATGCCTATCAGTTCTTCAAGTGCTTCACGGGGCGACTTTACATAATCAAACGCACGGTGGAAAGTCACCGAAAGTCCTTTGGAAGCTTCCATCAGACGCTGCATGGCCGGCTTGTCCAGTTCGCCTTCCGGTGTAAGGCAACCGAACACCACTCCATCAGCTCCCGCCTGACGGGCAGCCCGAATATCTTCTTCCATAATCTCCAGTTCAGAAGGCGTGTACAGAAAATCTCCTCCACGCGGACGGATAATGACATGCAGACGGATGTCAATCAACTTACGGGCCACTTTTATCTCGCCCAACGATGGAGTAGTTCCACCTTCCGGCATACCGGCACACAATTCTACCCGATGAGCCCCTCCCTGCTGGGCAGCCACGCAACTCTCTGCAGAGTTCGCACAAATTTCAAACATGTAGTTTTTCATCTCTCAGTCGACTTTAAACAGTGATTTTTTTCACCCTCAGAAAAGGCCTTTGCATTTACCGGAAAACGCTTTGACGCTTCAATCAAAACGCAAGTACGTTTTACTTAAAACACAAGTGCGTTTTACATGAAACGCAAGTACGTTTTATATCAAACGTAAAGGCGTTTTAGCACAAACGTAAGAGCGTTTTTTCCGAAAATACAAATCGCGATGTCTGAAGGCTGGTATCTATAAACAAAAAAGCTTATTAAACCGTTCTTTTTCAGTCTAATAAGCTTTATGTACGCCCGTGGGGAGTCGAACCCCAATCGAAGGAACCGGAATCCTTTATTCTATCCATTGAACTACGGGCGCAAATATCAATAAGCACACTTTCCAACGTCCTTTTTTGAGAAAGGATATTTCGAAAGCGTGACAAAAATACAATTATTCAGTCTTTTCTCCTAATTTTTTCCTGAAAAAATAGGGAGTGAAAACTAAAATAGTTGTACCCTTACACGCCTATACGACCTCACGCATCAGAACTGGAAGTAGATAAACGGCTGAATATCGCTACTTTTCACCTGAATGACCAGATAAATCAGTGCAATCATTATCAGTGCCTGGGCTATGAGCGGCATGCGTACCATGCCCCGGCTGCACGCATTCTGCCAGCTGTCGGGACAGAAATGAAGCAAGAAGCCCACACCCATCAGTGCAAACACTTTCCAGTAGCCCGTCAAGAGCTGCTCCAGCAACTCTGGATGGAAGGCTGTAAATATCTGGCGAATCATGGTCACCGAAGCCTCAAACGTGGAGTTTCGGAAGAATATCCAGCAGAAGCATACAAAATGGAAGGTCAGCACCACGGCAAAGAATTTGCGTATCCCCCGGCTACGATATTGCTTGGGTCGGCCCAATAAATTACGGAAAAACTTATGTAAGGCCAGTGCCACTCCGTGTAATCCGCCCCACACCACAAAGTTCCACGAAGCACCGTGCCACAAACCACCTAAAAGCATGGTCAGTATCAGGTTGATGTAGGTACGGATTTTCCCCTTTCGGTTACCGCCCAGGGAGATATAAAGATAGTCGCGCAACCAGGATGACAGAGAAATGTGCCAGCGGTGCCAGAAGTCGGTCACACTATCCGACTTATAAGGTGAATCGAAGTTGAGCGGAAAACGGAATCCCAACAACAAGGCAATACCGATGGCCATGTCACTGTAACCCGAGAAATCACAGTATATCTGCAAGGCATATCCGTAGACACCAAACAGGTTTTCCAGTCCGGAATACAATCCCGGATTATCGAATATACGTTCTACAAAGTTCACGCTGATATAGTCTGAAATCACCGCTTTCTTGAACAAGCCGCTTACAATGAAGAAGATGCCTTGTCCGAACATCTCAGATGATACAAACAAGGGCTGACGGATTTGAGGAATAAAGTCGCGTGCACGGACGATAGGCCCTGCCACCAACTGCGGAAAGAAGGACACATAAAACGCATAATCCAGCAAGTTTGTCAGCGGTTTCAGGTCACGACGGTACACATCGATGGTATAACTCAGCGACTGGAAAGTAAAGAAGGAAATTCCCACCGGAAGGAAGATATCCAGCGGTTCAAACTGCCCGTGCCACAACGGAGCCAGCATCTCATAAAAAAAATTGGTGTACTTGAAATAACAAAGCAATCCGAGGTTGATGCACAAACTGCATACCACCAGCAGTTTCCGTTTCCAAGGCTGTACAGTCTGCTCCATCGTGCGAGCTAACAGAAAGTCGGACACCGTGACAATACCCAGTAGAAAAAAATAAAACCCGCTGCTCTTATAATAGAAATAATAAGAAAACAAGGTAACAAACAGCAGACGTGCCGTAGTCTTTTTCTGCAAAATCAGGTAAATCAGGCTGAATCCGAGAAAAAGCAGCAAGAAAAAGCCACTGCTGAAAATCATCGGTTGCGACGCATCGTACGTCAGCACATCCTTAAGTCTGTCCCAGTCAATTCCAAGTTCCGTCCAGTTGAGTTTCCACATAATTGTTGTATGATTTGATAATCGCTTCGTGTAATAATAATCCCTGTAAAATATATCCGTCCTGTGTAAAATGAATCTTGTCGCGCTGGAAATAGTTTCCGTTACTCCAGTTCAGACAAGCATAACGTTCACCCCCTACCACATGATACATATCCCATATAGCAAGTTTCCGCGAAGCCGCATAATCCAGTTCTGTCTTTACCACTAATTTCGTACGAGGATTGATTACTCTTGCGCCCCGTCGGCCATTGCGGACATACGCCCCGGGAGGAGTGGTCAGCAGATACACCGCCTGCGGACATCCTTTCTTCAATTCTTCCAACAGGTTATCCATCTGTGCCAAGTGCTCTGCCGAAGAATAACGGCGACCATGCGCTTCATTGGTGCCGAACGAAAGAATAACCAGGTCCGGATTCAGTTCGATAATCTGACGAATATTCTCAGGTGTAGCAAAAGAAGCACAAGTCGCTCCGTTTACTCCTACTATGTGATACACAATTCCTGCGGCTCCCGTTTCCTGCGCCAGTCCCGAAGTACGGTAACTCACCTGCATATCGAGTACGGCCTCCCGCCCGAAATCGTCCTCTAGCTGACGCCGTACAATATAAGGATACACATGCCCCCGCACATGAGAATCGCCGATGTGCACGATACGTAACGGACGGTCGAGCACAGAAAGCTTCTGCCAGAAAGGCTCCAGTTCATGCGTAGGGTCTGTAATCGTATTTTCAGTTGTTCCCTTAAATCCGGCAGGCATCGGATTGCTGACTTCCACAAAGCGCATCAACTGCTGCATGGCCTCGCTGTCGGACACATGACCGGAATGACGGTCCGGACGCGACTTCTCCGGCAATGCATCCTGCGCCAAAAGCGGCAATGCTACCAAAAGGAACCCGAAGAATATCCCCCAAAAACGTATCTCACTCCATTTCATAAGCTTTTCGTTTTTCGTACTGTTCCTTGCCGTACATCAACGTTTCAAACAAAAGTCCGGCAATGTGCTTTCCTCCCCTGAAATTGATGTGAGTATAATCATAATTGGCCATCTGAGGCTTGTGGTTCACCATCTCTACCATACTACCTTCTCCTCCCATGGCTTCGAACATATTCCAGAATGCTACACCCGTTTCGGCCGCAAGTGCCTGCTGGTAACGAATCAGGCGCTTCACCCCCGGCATGGTACGCAATTCACCGTTTTCATCCTTGTTTTCTCTATCTCCCACCCCGACAATCAGGACTGAAGCCTCTGGAAAGGCAGTTTTCAAACGTTCCACTATCGGTTTCATGGCATCCTTGTAATAGGTATAGTTCATCACTTCATCCGAAGCTACATTCAGCCCGTACTGCAACACAATCAAATCGTATGTACGCAGACGGTTATACTGACGAAGTATCGACATCGGAATATTACCCAACTGCTGTCCGCTACTTCCACGGGTACTGAAATTATCGACTACCACACCTTGACGCGGATCCATCGTCACGGCATAGAACAAAGCTGTAGAATCCAGTTGCTCCACTTTCCAACGTACAGAGCCGATACGTCCGTTCACAGACACAGACTGCAACTCTTCTTTTCCACCCACAGAAAATGACTGTGCCTCTCCTCCATTGACAGATGCAGCCAACCGCAAAGAATCGGAAGTCAGGAAATAACAGGTAGACACTTCGCAGGTATCAATATGCGACAAGAAGCGTTTCTCACCTTTCAGGCTTACATAAGCTCCCGAAGAAGGAATAAAATAATGATTGGAAATGTCCTGACGGGAACGGTCGAAATACGTGGAATCCGTAATGGAGTGACTGCCCCATCCACCAAACGAATGGTGTACCGTAGGGCGGAAACCAGCTATTTTCGTTGTGATGGGCACATACCCCACCCCGCATCCGCCAAAACGCTTCTGCAACATTTCGCGCAAATCGCCGGTCAGGATGTCGGCCTCAATAAATGAGTCCCCGAAATAAGCAATACGTACCGGGCGGTCCAAAGAAGAAACTTTCCCCAAAGCTTCATAGAAATACTCCATTCCACGCCCCGCAGAATCGGCATATTCTTCAATGCAGACCATTCCACTCTTGCAGGTATCCACAAAAACGGGCTTTACGGGAGGCGGCAACACCAAGGTATCAGAATCCATAGGTTCTGCTATTTCCTTCTTTATACGAATGACTGAAAGCAAATCAACCCTTCTCAAAGGTTCGCCACGAAAAGAAACAGACGGCAAAAAATGCATGGCAAACAGACCTGCCACCACCAGAAGGGTGAACAGAAAAGTGTATAACAATTTATTCTTCATGAACTTTCCTCTAAAACCGGGTGCAAAGATAGTGAAAGGTGAGAGCAATACCAAGCCAAAAGCTTGCTTTTGAGCGCAAGCATTGCCGAACCGTATCCTATCTTCGATGCGGTCAAAGGCAGAAGAGTTTAAGTACAAAGATTATCTGGTATGTTTCTCACGAATATTCTTCAAGAAATCATCGACCATGCGGTAACCTTTTTCCGTGGTAATCCCCCGCATGTGTAGAATAGTGATTTCACTATAGATTTCGGCCAGCGGATAATGGTCGGTAATGTCTGAATAAATCAACAAGTCCATCTGCATGGCCATGGCCTGATTAATAATCTGGAAATTGATGTCGCTGCGAAAAATACCTTGCTCTACCCCCTTTTGAAAATAGGCCAGTGCATCAGCATCTCCCCTGCGACGGTCATCGTGTATATAGTCCAACACCTTGGAATACTTGCGCAAGTCACGAAAGAACAGAGGGTTTACCGAACACAACTCATTGAACTTACGCTCATAAAATGTAAGGATTACTTCCAGCACATTATTCGCGCTGGAAGCAATCTCTTGCATATACTCATTCATACAATGACGATAAAAACGGAAAACTTCCAGCAGAAGTTCTTCTTTATCTCCAAACAGTTCATAAAGCGTACGCTTGGATATAGAAAGCGAACTTGCTATATCGTCCATGTGGACAGCCTTAATCCCCAAAGTCATAAAAGATTTGGAAGCTGTTTCAACCACACGCAACTTTAACTCTTCACGGTCGTTTTCCTTTCTTCGCCCTGCCATTATCTACATCAATGAATAATTCCTAATTTTGAAGTTTCCACAAACTGGATAATGTTTTCAATTTCCGGTCCGTTAGGAATCTGTTCACGAATACGTCCCAATGCATCATGCAATGAAGTATTTGCCTTATAAAGGATACGATATGCCTGTGCAATGTGTTTGATAATGGTTTCAGAAAAACCGGTATGCTCCAGCACCTTTGTATTGATGCTATAGAATGCAATCGGTTCATGGGCTGCTACAATATATGGAGGAATGTCCTTGATGAAACGGCATCCGCCCTGCACTACTGAGAAACTTCCCAGACGTGTATTTCCCTGCATCAGCACATTGGAAGTAAGGATGGCATTGTCATAGATGATACAGTTGCCCGAAACCTGTGAACCGTTACCGATAATGCAACGGTTACCCACTTCCACGTCATGAGAAAGACGGGCTCCACTCATGATGAAGTTGCCATCACCCACTTTTGTAGCATGTGAAGCATGTGTACCGCGAATAATCACGGCATTTTCACGAATCACATTATTATTGCCGATAATAGCCAGTGTTTCTTCACCTGTAAAGGCAAAATCCTGGGGAACTGCTGCCACAACAGCTCCCTGATAAACTGTATTTCCATTTCCCATACGTGTGCCGCTCATCAGACTGGCATAGGGCATAATCACGTTGTCATCGCCTATCTCTACATTCTTGTCGATATAGGCAAATGGATGAACCGTCACGTTCTTACCCAATTTGGCTGACGGATCTACATAAGCTAAAGGACTTATCATAGTTTTCTCATTTTAAGGTTAATCAATTTCTTCCTCCTCCCAACGCACTGTACAAGTTGATGACAGCTTGCATACGCTGGAAATTATCAGCTACCTCTGACAACTGCGCACTCAGCAGATTCTGCTGTGCGGTCAGGATTTCCAGATAAGTGGCATCTCCGCTCTGGAACAAAGCCTTGGTATAAGTCACCGCCTTATCCAACTGCTCTACCTGTCCACGGTCTTCCACCAGTTTCTTATTCTGTGTATCGAACAGATACAGAGCATCGCTCACTTCCTTTCCAGCTTCCAGAATAGTCTGCTGATAATTCATCTGAGCAATCTTTTCTTCTGCCTTTGAAACCTTCAGGTTGGCAATCAGCTTACCGTTATTGAAAATAGGCTGAGCCAATGAAGCCAAAGCCTGCAGCATAAATTCACCCGGATTAGAAACTTGAATACCTGATCCGTTTGTCCATCCTGCCATACCTGTAATGTTCAAGCCCGGGTAGAAAGCTGCACGTGCGGAATTAGTTGTATAATAAGCAGCCGCAAGCGTCATTTCAGCCATCTTCACGTCCGGACGATTTTCCAGCAACTGCATCGGTACACCCGCTGCCAGTTCTTCCGGCATAACCTGTTCATCCAATGTACTGCGTTCGATGGTCTGAGGAGCCTTAGCCAACAGTACAGCAAGTGAATTTTCTGTTTCACGCACCTGACGTTTCAAATCCATCAATGAAGCCTCTACCTGATGACTGGCAGCACGCATCTGTGCTACAGCAGCTTCGGTTGTCATACCGGCAATTTTCATGGCTTCCATTACTCGTACGTTTTCTTTATAGATAGCAGCCGTTTCGGTCGTAATTTCTACCTGACGGTCAAGCATCAGCAAAGAATAGTACACGTTAGCTATACCACAAATAATCTGTGAACGTACAGCCTGTTCTGCATACTGACTCTGTTCGTAGGCAACTTTCTGACCACGTTTGGTGTTCAGAATCTTTCCGAACAAGTCAATTTCCCAACTGGCTGCAACCGGAAGCTGGTATGCCTTTACATAGTTTCCACCTCCCATACTGGTAGTAGTACCTTGCGGAGCCAGATTAATGGAAGGCAAATAAGACAATTTGGCGGCAGTCAGCATCACTTTCGCTTCCTGTACACGGAGAGCGGCCGCCTGCATATCTACATTATTAGCCAGTCCTTCTTCAATCAAGGCCTGCAGTTTGGCATCACGGAAAATCTCTTTCCAAGGCAAGTTTCCCATATTGGCCGTATCGGCAGCCAGTGTATCGGTTGCCGAAGCCGGGTCACGATAGACGCCTGAGGCATCTATCGTTTCCGGACGGTCATAAGCTTTGTAAATGTGGCAACTGCTCATCATAGCAGCCAGACACATCATTCCTATTATCTGTTTTTTCATTATCAATCTTATTTATGCGTATTAGGAGAATACTGTTCAATTTCAGCTTCCACTTCACTTTCATCGAGGCTATCCCATTCCATAGGTTTGAATTTCTCCTGTAACCACTGGAATACCACGAACAATACCGGAACGATGAAAATCTGGAAAATCATACCGATTAACATACCACCAATAGCCGAAGCACCCAATGTACGGTTACCGTGAGCTCCTACACCCATAGCCAACATCAACGGAATCAAACCGACAATCATAGCCAATGAAGTCATCAAAATCGGACGAAGACGGGCTGCAGCACCCAATACGGCTGCCCAAGAAATACTCATACCTTGTTTACGACGGTCAAGAGCAAACTCTACAATCAAGATGGCATTCTTAGCCAACAGACCCATCAACATAATCAAGGCAATCTGCATGTAAATATCATTTGACATGGTTCCCAAAATCATCTTCAATGCAGGAATGCTTCCCAATGCACTAAATCCGTTGACGAAGATGAAGCTACCCATCAAACCAAACGGAACAGAAAGCAATACGGCCAACGGCAGGATGTAACTTTCATACTGGGCACTCAGCAGCAAGTAAACGAAGACGAAGCAAAGTACGAAGATAATACCTGTTGTACTGCCACTTGTCTGTGCTTCCTCACGTGCCATACCTCCTAATTCGTAACCGAATCCCATCGGAAGATTTTCCTTAGCCACTTCAGCAATAGCCTGCAATGCCTGACCTGAAGTATAACCAGAAGCAGGAGCCACCATCACCTTCATTGAAGTATACAGGTTGAAACGGTTGATAATATCCGGGCCGTATACTTTCTTCATGCTTACGAACTGTGTGATAGGAGCCATTTCTCCATTGCTACCACGTACTTTCACTCCGTTCAACGATTCCATGTTCTTAGTAGCATCCGGTTCAGCCTGAATCATTACACGATACATCTTACCGAAACGGTTGAAGTTAGAAGCATACAAACCTCCAAAATATCCTTGCATGGTAGAAAGAATATCGCTCGGGCTGATACCTGCCTTCTTACAAGCTGCCGCATCAATGTCAAGCTGATACTGCGGGAAGCTCGGGTTGAAGGTAGTCTTCGCAGAGTTGATTTCCGGACGTGCTTCCAGTGCAGCTGTATAGCTTTTTACCACTTCAAAGAAGTGATCCAGCGTACCACCGGTCTTATCCTGCATGTTCAACTCAATATCACTTGATACTGAATAACCCGGAATCATCGGAGGAGCAAAGAACAATACCTGTGCATCCTTAATGACTTTCTGTGCACGCAAGAACAAAGTAGAATAGATAATATCTGAATTCTGCATCATGGAACGTTCTTCCCAGTCTTTCAACTTGATGATGACAGAACCGTAAGAAGGTCCTTGACCACCAATAAAGCTATATCCAGAAATGATAGTACGAGACTGAACGGCTGGTTCTGCAGCTACCAGGCTGTCTACCTTGGCCAACACTTCCATAGCGCGTTCCTGAGAAGTACCAGGAGGCAATGTCACAGCACCCATGATAGTACCGGTATCTTCATTCGGCACCATACCAGTCGGAGTGGTCTTCATAAAGAACATCAACAATACGATAGATGCAGCCACCAGTCCGAATGAAAGCCATTTCTTATGAATAAAGAATACCACACGCTTCTTATAGCTCTTCAGCAATGAATCGTATGCAGCATTGAAAGAGGTATGGAAACGATCGACCATACTCATCTTCTTCTGCTTGTGTTCTGAATCATGCGGTTTCAGGAAAATAGCACACAATGCCGGAGAAAGTGTCAAGGCGTTCAACGCAGAGAATGCGATAGAAATCGCCATCGTAATACCGAACTGACGATAGAATGTACCGGCCGTACCTCCCATGAAACTTACCGGGATAAATACGGACATCATGACCAATGTAATAGAAACCAGCGCACCACCGAGTTCGCTCATGGCATCGATAGAAGCCTCACGAGATGATTTGTATCCCTGGTCCAACTTGGCATGTACACCTTCCACCACCACAATTGCATCGTCGACCACAATCGCAATGGCAAGCACCATCGCCGAAAGTGTCAGCAAGTTCACACTAAATCCAATCAGTTTCAATACGAAGAAAGTAGCAATCAAGGCTACCGGAATGGCAATGGCCGGAATCAATGTAGAACGCATATCCTGCAAGAACACATATACTACGATGAACACCAGCACAAACGCTTCAATCAAAGTCTTGATAACTTCGTGAATAGACGCATACAAGAAGTCATTGGCATTCTGAGCCACGTTAATCTTCAATCCGGCAGGCAAGCTTTCTTCAGCCTTACTAATAACATCCAACAAGTTGTTGATTGTTTCTGTCGCATTGGTTCCTGCCATCTGGAATACGATACAAGTTACAGCCTTATGACCGTTTACTGTATTATTAAAGGTATAAGCCAGACGTCCCAGTTCGATACGGGCTACATCTCCCAAACGGAGTACTTCACCGTTAGGCAGAGCCTTCACTACAATATCTTCAAATTCTTCAGTCTGCTGCAAACGACCTTTGTAACGAATGGTGTACTGGAAAGTCTGATTACCACGTTCACCAAACTGTCCAGGTGCAGCTTCAATATTCTGTTCTGCCAATACACCAGAGATATCAGACGGAACCAAATTGTACTGCGCCATCACATCCGGCTTCAACCAAATACGCATAGAGTAGTCCTGACCCATCACGTTAGCATCACCCACACCTTTTACACGCTGAACTTCCGGAATCAAGTTAATCTTGGCATAGTTTTCAATAAACTCAATGTTATACTTATCTTCTGCATCATACAAAGAGAAAATCAACAACATAGAGTTCTGACGTTTCTGTGTGGTCACACCCACTTTGGTAACTTCTGCCGGCAACAGACCTTGTGCCATAGACACACGGTTCTGTACGTTGACCGCAGCCATATCCGGGTCAGTACCCTGGTTAAAATAAATGCTGATATCAGCTGAACCATTGTTTGAGGCACTAGACTGAATGTACATCATGTTTTCTACACCGTTAATCTGGTCTTCCAGCGGAGCAATCACTGAGTTCAACACAGTCTGTGCATTCGCACCTGTATAAGTTGCGCTTACCGATACGGTAGGAGGTGCAATGTCCGGATATTGTGTAACCGGCAGGGTGGCCAAACCAATCACACCCAGAATTACTATCAAAATAGAAATTACGGTTGACAGTACCGGACGGTTAATAAATTTATCTAGTTTCATTCTTTAAATACCATTTATAATTACAGTCCCGAGGGTTTTCATCAAACACATTCCCCCAGCACCATAAGAATCATTTTTTATTATTTAAAAGCTGTCTGAATGTTACCATCCCGCTGGTCTTGTAACGCCTTCTGGAATTTAGCTTCTTTTTCAGCCTGTGTAATCGGAGTAATCTTTTGTCCGTCTTTCAATGTCTGAACACCTTCTACAACAATCTTATCCCCTGGCTTCAGTCCACCTGTCACGATGTAATGTTTACCATCATTCAAGTTAGAAACCTGCACTTCTGTATGCTTAATAGTATTGTCAGACTGTAATACATACACAAACTTCTTATCCTGGATTTCCTGAGTAGCAGTCTGAGGAATCAAGATAATGTCGCTCATAGTGTATGGGAATACCACGTTGGCCATACCTCCACTACGAAGGATATTCTGCTTGTTCGGGAAAATCGCACGCATACTTACAGAACCTGTAGTCTGGTCGATTACACCACTTACGGCATCAATCTTACCTTCTTCTGAATACATTGTTCCATCAGACAACTGCAATTTGACAGCAGGCATCTTTTCCAACTGTTCCTTCAATGTACCACCGGCTTTAGTCAAAGCAAGCAACTGTTTTTCAGTCATTGAGAAATATACGTACATATCTCCAATCTGAGAAACGGTTGTCAACGGTTCAGCTGCAGAAGGACCAACCAATGCACCTACACGATACGGGAAAGTACCAATAACTCCGTCTGAAGGACTGGTCACTGTACAGAAACCCAAATTCTGTTTTGCAGCCGCATAAGAAGCTTCAGCCTGAGCCAAGCTTGCCTTTGCAGAAAGCAGGTTATTTACAGCTGTCTGGTATTCAAAATCACTAATGATTTTCTGCTCATGCAGCATCTTTTTGTTTGCTTCAGTTGATGTAACGGTTTCCAGATTAGCTTTTGCTGAAGCTACGCTTGCTTTAGCCTGATCGTATGCAGCCTGATACTGTGTCGGATCAATCTGGAACAAAGCCTGTCCCTTACGGACCGTAGCACCTTCATCCACACACAATTTTACAATAAATCCTGATACTTGCGGACGAATTTCAATATCCTGTAAACCTTTGATTGTGGCGGGATACTGGGTCGTCTGATTGCTAGAAGCAGCTGCAAGTGTTTCAACCGCAAATTCATCATCACCCATTTTCATACCCCCCTGACCGCCTCCACATGCAGTCAGCACCGAAAGAGTCAATGCATAGAATGCCACTCGGCTAGAAGAAAAACTTCTGTTTCTTTTTGTGCTCATACTTATATTCATATATAAAATTTGGTTTTATCTCTTCTCTCTATTAAAGTTTTCCACTGAAAACTTTACACCCTTCTCTAGTTTTTTATCGTGCAAATATAGAAAAAAAATCAAGGTCCGGAAAGTGGCTTTAACTAAGAATAACCATAATGCCTTAATATCATTACATATAGCCAATATTATCAGACCAATCGACAAAAACTATCGACAAAAAATCTTCAATACTCCAAAACAACCTTCGTTCATTTTATAGTTTTTTTCAGAAAAAAACAGTCCATTTGTTATTTTATTCCTACATTTGCGCGATACATTATTCTTTGAAACAACTAAAAAACGAAGAAATATGACAAAAATAACGAAAGAAGCAGCCTTGCTCTATCACTCACAAGGCAAACCGGGGAAAATAGAAGTAGTCCCCACCAAACCTTATCAAACTCAACGAGATTTATCATTGGCTTATTCACCGGGAGTAGCAGAACCGTGTCTGGAAATCCAAAAGAATCCGGATACTGCATACGACTATACCGACAAAGGTAATCTGGTAGCCGTTATCTCCAACGGAACAGCCGTATTGGGCTTGGGAGATATCGGTGCCATGAGCGGGAAACCCGTAATGGAAGGAAAGGGACTGCTGTTTAAAATTTATGCCGGAATCGACGTATTCGATATTGAAGTAAATGAAAAAGACCCGGATAAATTTATCGAAGCGGTAAAAGCCATTGCTCCTACTTTCGGAGGTATCAACCTGGAAGACATCAAAGCTCCTGAATGCTTCAAAATAGAACAGAGACTGAAGGAAGAACTGGACATTCCGGTAATGCACGACGACCAGCACGGTACAGCCATCATCTCCAGTGCCGGATTGCTGAATGCGCTGGAAGTAGCCGGAAAGAAAATTGAAGAGGTAAAAATAGTAGTCAACGGTGCCGGTGCATCTGCCGTATCTTGCACTAAATTATATGTAGCTCTCGGTGCACGCCTGGAAAACATTGTCATGCTCGACAGTAAAGGGGTGATTTCTAAAGACCGTACAGACCTGAACGAACAGAAAAGATACTTTGCGACCGACCGTACTGACATCCACACACTGGCAGAAGCCATCAAGGGAGCCGATGTATTCCTCGGCCTTTCCAGAGGTAACGTGCTGAGTCAGGATATGGTACGCAGCATGGCTTCTCATCCTATCGTATTTGCTTTGGCCAACCCGACTCCGGAAATTTCATACGAAGATGCCATGGCTTCTCGCCCGGACGTATTGATGTCAACCGGACGTTCTGACTATCCGAACCAGATAAACAATGTCATCGGATTCCCTTATATCTTCCGTGGTGCACTTGATACGCGTGCCACTGCCATCAACGAAGAGATGAAGCTGGCTGCCGTACATGCCATTGCCGACCTGGCTAAGAAACCTGTACCCGACGTTGTCAACGAAGCTTATCATGTGAACAACCTGACTTTCGGACCTGAATACTTCATCCCGAAACCGGTCGACCCGCGTCTGATTACCGAAGTGTCCATGGCCGTAGCTAAGGCTGCCATGGAATCAGGTGTAGCCCGCAAACAGATTACCGACTGGGATGAATACAAGAATCACTTGAGAGAACTGATGGGACAGGAAAACAAGCTGACCCGCCAGTTGTATGAAACAGCTCGCCGCAATCCGCAGCGCGTGGTATTTGCCGAAGGTATTCATCCGAACATGCTGAAAGCTGCAGTAGAAGCCAAAGCTGAAGGTATCTGCCATCCGATTCTTTTGGGTAACGAAGAACGCATCGAAAAATTAGCCAAGGAACTTGACCTGAGCCTGGAGGGCATTGAAATTGTCAACCTGCGCCACGACCGCGAATCAGAACGTCGCGAACGTTATGCACGCATCCTCTGCGAAAAACGTGCCCGCGAAGGAGCCAACTTCCAGGAAGCAAACGACAAGATGTTCGAACGCAACTACTTTGGTATGATGATGGTGGAAACCGGCGAAGCAGATGCCTTTGTAACCGGATTGTACACCAAGTACTCCAACACGATCAAGGTTGCCAAGGAAGTTATCGGCATCCAGCCGGGATACAAACATTTTGGTACCATGCATATTCTGACCTCCAAGAAAGGAACTTATTTCATTGCCGATACATTGATTAACCGTCATCCGGACACCGATACCTTGATAGACATTGCCAAACTGTCGGCCAAGGCTGTACGTTTCTTCAACCAGGAACCGGTAATGGCCATGCTGTCTTACTCCAACTTCGGTTCCGATGCAGAAGGAAGTCCGGCAAAGGTACACGAAGCCATCAACCAGCTGCATCAGGAATACCCGGATTTGGCTATTGACGGTGAAATGCAAGTGAAATTCGCCTTGAACAATGCCCTTCGCGATGAGAAATATCCTTTCACACGCTTAAAAGGAAAAGAAGTAAACACTTTGGTATTCCCTAACCTGAGTTCAGCCAATGCTACCTATCAACTCATTCAAAACATGAGTGAGACCGAAGTGATCGGCCCGATTCAGATGGGATTGAACAAACCAATTCACTTCACCGACATTGAAAGCTCTGTACGCGATATTGTCAATATCACAGCTATCGCCTGCATTGATGCCATTGTCGACAAGAAGAAGAAAGCACAATAAACATTACTGATTTATTTTACCTTACACGGAGGAGCAGCTGCAAGCCAAACATTCACCCTTGCCACCGTTCCTCCGTGTATTATTTTTCTAAAAGCCATGAGAAAACCACTCAATCATACACAATGTGTCGTACTTACTTTATGCTGGGCTGCACTTTGCTTTTTAGTACTCACCTCTACCCCAAAAATTGACGGTCCGCTTGTCATTATGATTCTCATATCAGGAGCTTTGGTGTTTATCCCTGTAATTAAATCTCTTAAAAGCAGAAACAAATAAACACGAATAAATAGATAAAAAGGGATTTTTGACGCTTTTTTCTCACTTTTCTTGATTTATTGTTGCATAAATAAATTTTTATCTATATTTTTGGCACATCAAACAAGAAGAAACATATTACTGTGATTTTTCAAAACCAATAAATAAGACAGATAATCTTTTTTAATTATGAATGCAGCTAAAGTTCTGGAAGATCTGAAAAGAAGATTCCCCAATGAACCTGAGTATCATCAGGCAGTAGAAGAAGTGTTAGGAACTATCGAAGAGGAATACAACAAACACCCTGAATTCGACAAAGTAAACTTGATTGAACGTCTGTGTATTCCAGATCGCGTATACCAGTTCCGCGTCACTTGGATGGACGACAAAGGTAACATCCAGACCAACATGGGTTACCGTGTACAACACAACAACGCTATCGGCCCGTACAAAGGCGGTATCCGTTTCCACAGCTCTGTAAACCTGGGAATTTTGAAGTTCCTGGCATTCGAACAGACCTTCAAGAACTCACTGACTACTCTGCCGATGGGTGGTGGTAAAGGTGGATCTGACTTCTCTCCACGCGGTAAGTCAAATGCAGAAGTAATGCGTTTCTGCCAGGCATTCATGCTGGAATTGTGGCGCCACATCGGTCCTGAAACTGACGTTCCTGCCGGTGATATAGGTGTAGGCGGCCGTGAAGTAGGTTACATGTTCGGTATGTACAAAAAACTGACTCGCGAATTCAGCGGTGTGTTGACTGGTAAAGGCCGTGAATTTGGTGGTTCACTTATCCGTCCGGAAGCTACAGGTTACGGTAACATCTATTTCTTGCTGGAAATGCTGAAAACTCGTAACATCGACATCAAGGGTAAGACTTGTCTGGTATCTGGTTCAGGAAACGTAGCACAGTATACTGTAGAAAAACTGATTCAGTTGGGTGCTAAAGTAGTTACCATGTCCGACTCTGACGGTTACATCTATGATCCGGACGGTATCGACCGCGAAAAACTGGATTACATCATGGAATTGAAGAACCTCTATCGCGGACGTATCCGTGAATATGCAGAAAAATACGGTTGCAAGTATGTAGCAGGTGCTCGTCCATGGAATGAAAAAGCAGACATCGCTCTTCCTTCTGCCACTCAGAATGAAATCAACGGTGACGATGCTAAAGCACTGGTAGCAAACGGCGTATTTGCTGTATCAGAAGGAGCCAACATGCCTTCTACTCCAGAAGCAATCCGCGTATTCCAGGATGCGAAGATTCTTTACGCTCCGGGTAAGGCAGCCAATGCAGGTGGTGTATCAGTATCAGGTCTGGAAATGACTCAGAACTCTATCAAGCTGAGCTGGAGTCAGGAAGAAGTAGACGAAAAACTGAAGAGCATCATGAAGAACATCCACGAAGCTTGCGTGAAATACGGTACAGAACCCGATGGTTATATCAACTATGTGAAGGGTGCTAACGTAGCCGGATTCATGAAAGTAGCTAACGCTATGATGGCTCAGGGAATTGTATAAAACTTTAATTCTTAATTTATAAATCCGGGTGGGACTTGAACTTTCAAGTTTCACCCGTTTTTGTTTTTAAAGAATGACTCCCAATAAGAAGTACCTTTATCCAACAGTACCAAATCCATAATTTTTATCTTCAAGTCTTCATTATAAACCCATTTCATATAAGTAAACAAAGCTCCATTTGAAGCATCCTGCTCATACACAATTTTAGCCTTGTAAAGCCAGTCACCCAAATTCCCGTCATTGTTATCTACCAGATAAATCAACCCACCTCTCCCTTCTCATCAAACTCAGCTCCCCAAAGATTTATGGCATGCCCGCCTCCCTGAATAAAAATATCCAATCCGACGGCCATTCCCTGCTTCCTTGCCAATTTGATGGCATTATTAAACTCCTCCTTCGTCATATAGCCGTTGCCATACTGCTTCACCAGCGAATTTCGACCGAGCACATCAAAAAAGAAGCCCGCATTTTCCTGTTCCGGCACATTCTGAGGATACATCACCCAGTTGCAGATTCCTGACAAGAACCAGTTTACACCCGATACGATATACCCCGACTGATTACCAAAACGGTTCTTAAACCCTTGATAAATCTCACTATGCTTCGAATCCGGATAAGCCGAAGGAATCGAAAATTCCGGGTTCAGACGACGTTTGTATTCCAGATAACGTTCCACATAACTACGGTTCGCATTCAGCCATCAGTGCATCAGGTTCGAAGAAGAAGCCTCCCAGCATGTTTTTCCATCTCCCGTGGGACTGGTATCCCTGGCATCCAGTTTGTTGCATCTATTACTAACAAATAAAGTAATACACTTGTTTACCATGGTATAGCTAAATTCAGCTACAATTCTTTTACAATAACCTTACTGACTAATCATCATAATCATATTCCAAGCTAAAATCATCCACCCACATAGTAGCCCCTGGAGCCCCTGTAAAATAGTCTCCATATTTGCTGGCAGAACAAACAATCAGCAAGGCTGTAGGTTTCCGATTCGTTGCCCTATACTCAAGTTCCACAGAGAAAGGAGTGTATTCATTTACATTTTCTCCACATGTCATCTCACCGTAAGCTATGATATGCGAATCGTTCTTATCAAAATACTTTCCTGTTCCCTTGTCATCCGTCTGCACTTCCACCGCAGTTTTTTCACCACTATTAGGATTTTCCTGAAGTTCCCAATCACCTAAAGCTACCCATACGATACAAGTATCCGGTTGATTCTTTAATGAAGCATATTTATCAATAGCTTCCGTAATCAAAGCAGTCTGATATTTAAAATAACCTTTTAAACGAGTCGGATAGGAAGTAAAACTTCTTCCAAAACCTAAAACGCCATTAGTTCCCTTTGTCTCCTTATATTCACCAATAAATAGATTTCCAGCAGCAAATTTTACTACAATTTTCTGAGATTTCAATACAGCAGCCAACTTCCCTGTACTACCAGGACGAATGTCTTCTGTAGATAATGTAATATTATCTTTCTCGCTTAACGTAGTACTTCCATGGTTTCCAGTATCCCAGAATCGAGTCCCGTCCTGTGCCCATGGACAAATCACCTTCTCTTCCTGATGCCAGTCTTCAAATCCCATATTAGGTACAGATACTGTCTCCGTGGTAGAGAAAGTTACCACATCTCCGACCTGATTGCCAGAGTAAGCGCGACATTCATAAGTAGTATTCGCCTTCAAATGGGGAACACGAGCTGCAAATTTACCTCCATCCATGGTCACATACTTCTGATCTACACGTGTCCAGTCTTCACTTCCATCTTCACGAATGTCAAAACCACATTCAGTATCGGCCACACCAGCACCATATAACCATGCCACATTAACCCATCCATCAGCAGATTCTGTAACCACATCCTTATCACTTTTGTAAACGCGGAGAGTCCAAGTCTCATCCACAAAATCACTAAAAGTCACATGTACAGATGCCTGGGCAAAATCACGATAAAATGTCCATTGAACCTCCGGAGTTCCACTCACTCCGTCATTCAAAGCTCCTTCTGGTCCCAATTTTAAATCAGACAAAACAATATCCTTTAAATCAGCACTCTTTCGAATTGAAGCAGTAGCTAAATGATTTTTCACATCAAACTCCGAATTTCCAAGCTGCCCATCAATTATCATGCGACGTGCTATAGGCTGATTTCCAATTATCTCCCATTTATAATCCTGATAAAGGGATAAAGTAACCTCATAAGGCTGGCTTAAATCTATCTCTGTACCGGCTGTCAAAGTAGAAGAAGCCTTTTCTGTATAAGTAAAAGTTTTCAACATCACCTTTTTAGGGTTTACCGTTTCCTGCAAAGTAACCGTCACAGTACTTTCACTTTCCGAAATGATCGCACTTCCCGACTGTCCCTCAACTTCTATACCTGTAATAGAAAGAGGTACCTTAGCAAAAGGTATATCATTTTTGATGCAACAGCTTAGAGTACCAGCCAGCATTATACTAATAGCAATTCTATATAATGTATTCCACATAATTACATACAAAAGGTTATACCAATATTAATATTAAAAAGATTAATCTTAAAATTAGCGCCACTACTATTCCTTTTTCCTACCGCTCCTGAGTCATCCCGTTGTTTCTCCCAACGATACTTAAATCCGGCAACTCCAAAGGACATTTCCGCACACACATTTTTAGTAATATAAACAGCTACTCCCGGATTAATCCCCAGATGTATCTCATTCACATCTGTCTCCGTATGAGTCATACTATCTCCTTCTCCATCTGAAAAGTTCGACGTTCCCCGCTTATAAGTCAAAGCTGTTTCATTAAACAATCCGAATATTCCATTTTCATCCAATCCCACATAAGAGCGATTAAAAACCCCAAAGGAATACATATCTTCCGTATAACGCATATTGCCTATATTAAAGCTCAAATCATCTCCCAGATTCAAATCTATATTACCCAAATCACCCACAATATGGCTGTAACCAAACTTAGCTCCCACCACCACATTGTCTTTCAGTGCATATCCCACAAACGGATGAATTGACTTCATTGTAAACGTAGCATCCATATCACCCAAAATAGCATACAACATGCTGCTATTATCACTGTCCAAGTTCACGTACGAGAAGGTTAATCCTCCAATCCATTTTCCTTTGGGAACAAAACGATAGTTCAATATTCCACGATCATAACGACCAATCGCTTTCATCTTTATCAGATTGTTTGAATCTACTGTTATTGGTTTTTTCTTAGGTTTCTCAACATACACCGTATCATGTATCACAATCGTATCGCGTACTTGGGACAAAGTTTTCTGCACACCTATTCCCAAGCACAAGAAAAGGAATAATATTATCTTTCTCATTCTGTTACAAATAAAAGGCTATACCTAAGCCAATAGAAAATAAGTTAATACGAAAATTTGCAGAACTGGAAGAACGATCTGCAGTATAAATCTGGTCTTTTTTCTGATGTACTTTGCCAAAATCCACCCCTAGAACTCCCACACTCACTTCTACAGCCGTATAGTTATTTACAAAAGCAACAATACCCGGAGAAACACCAATACCCAAATCAGTAGAAGTGGAATAGGTTCCACTCACTTCCTGCCCTGATTTAGTCACAAGTTTTGACTGACTACCTCCAAATTTCAACTGTGTTTCTGCAAACAATGCAAATCGTTTGCTACTTCCCAAATTGATGTAATTTCGCATGATAGCCATTACAGTGTATGAATGCGTCAGTTCATACGTATCGTTCAAATTAATTGAAAGATCATCTCCCAAATCAAAATTCAGATTATCAAATTTGGTCAAAGTACGTCCATAAGAAAAACGTCCTCCCATAGCTAAGTTATCTTTCAAACCATAAACAACCAACGGACTTACTTTAAAAGAATATCCATCGGAATTGAACTTATCAATAATTAAAAACTGATAGTTTTCTTCTGTATGCTCAGAATACGATACAGAACTACCCACAATCCATTGTCCTTTAGGCACAAATACGTTATCGGCTATCTTTTTCTTTCCCTCTTGTGCCTGAACCGACAAGGTCAAGCACAAGAGACTTAAAAGGAATATAAATTTCTTCACTTATCTCAAATTTTCAGGTAATTTACTTTCTTCATATATCAACTCCAGGTCGTCAAGCCACATCACGCTACCGGTGCTTCCTTGGAAATAGTCTCCAAATTGACTAGCGGCAGCAACCAGCATAATCCGGTTTGGAATTCTTTCCATACTCTTATATTCAAAAGGTATAATGAATTCATGCATACCCTCACCTTCTGTAGAAGCCTCCCATATCTTATCTCCATAAGCCACTACATTAGCTCCATTTTTATCAAAGAACTTACTTTCTTTTGTCTTTATCACAAACGACCAGCGAGTTCCGTTGAACTCTTCTCCTTCGCCATCTGTCAAAGCTACATAAATGATACCTTTATCCTGAGTACCATTCGCTATTTTGTCTCCTCCTTTATCTACATTGCCACTTATGTAGCGTATATATCCTCGTAAAGCTAAAGGACGAGAAGCAAACGGACGCCCTAATCCCAAGACACCGTGTCCGTTAAGCCCATCCATCTGAGTATCAAGATATTGTCCGATAAATATATTACCTGCTGCAAACTGTCCTATTCCCAACATACTTGCATAAATAGACGATAATTTAGCAGAGTAATTACCACTGTGTCTCACCGTAGCATCAGGTGTCGTCACATTACGGCTAACCTTCTGAGAACCATGATTTCCTGAATCCCAAAACATAGTTTCACCCGATCCATATATTAATTTAGGAACATCTCCCGACCAATTTTCAAAACCACTGTTCGGCAATACAGAGGCTTCCTCTGTAGTTACCTCACAAACAATATTTGAAATTTTTGTATCCTCCAAAATACGATATTCATAAGTAGTTCCCGGAGTAAGTCCTTTCAACACATCCGACTTGATTGTCTGTCCAGAAAGAACAGCCGGAATATTCTGACTCCAGGCTTCTTCTCCCTTCTTACGATACTGGAAACTATATACCGTTTCTGCTCCTGGAGTATGCCCTTCAATCACTTCTCCATAAAAGACCGTTCTATCTGCCCAAGTCTCAAAACGTGGGATTTCAACCGCCTGAACATTCATATCCGATACCACAATCTGCCAGTCAAGTTCACGTTGTTTTCCTTGTTCATCTGCCAGTACGTATCTCAATGAATACATTGTTTCTTCTTTCAGCAGTTCATTCCATGAGTTCCCCCAATCCATGACAATCTGTTTTCCTTGAGCTTCCGCAGGAATTGTCAAGGTAATTCCCTTCTGCTGTAACACTCCAACTGACTCTTCCGATAACAAATCAATAATTCCTGAGAGTCCCAACTTTTCCAATAATGTTCCCTCTACAGAAGCTGTCGTCAAAGTTGACGAACCAGACATAATTATTTGGGGAGATACAGAAGAGTTCAAGCTAAGAAACCAAGGAGAATCTGTACTGATTTCCTCTTCTCCCGACATTACGCAAATTACCGGACGACGGTAAATGCCAATCTCTTCCTCTTGTGTATAAAGTGGAGTTTCATCTACTTTCAATGAAAAAAACGCTCCACCTTCATCAGTAGGATGCTCAGGTTCCTCAGTACTAAGCGCATAGGTTAGTGTATACAAGGTAGAAGCCTTAGCCGGATCTATCTTATCTGTCTGAGTTATCTTTTTCCCATTTTTCGTGGTTGCATTAAAGACACAAGTCAAATATTCTTTCTCAGAAGGAAGCATATAATATCCCACCGAAGACTCTGTTCCTTCTTTACTCCAATTATACTCTAAAGCACCATTGGCTGCATCAACCGACACAGTCACAGCACCTGAAGCCAAATACGTTTTCAGCTCCTCACTAAAATTCACCTTCACCAACGTATTGGCAATATTACAGTTTACTTCCACTGAAGTTGTCTGGCCATCAACCACAGAAAACGTTTCTACTCCCTCATAATATTTCTTATCCAATGAAGCTGAGACCGAATCACCCGCAACGACCCGAACCCGATAATCTGTACCTGCTGACAAATCTATTTTCTCAGGCACAGAACTCCAGGAGGAATATTTTCGTATTAACTTATCGCCTTCATAAATACGTACCTTGCAATCATTTTTCAAGGCTTCTATCTCTTCATCTCCAAGAGATGTCCTGGATACTACTTCCACAGCTTCTCCCATCGTCACTTGCAGGCTCAATGCCCCTTCTCCTTCACCCAAATAACGATTTTCCTGCCGGCAAGCACAAAGCGAAAAGATGATTCCAATTATTAAGAATACTTTTTTCATCACTTCCTAAATTTACTGTGCATTACTACTGTCAATTGTCAGAGTAGCTTCCGCTTTTTCTCCATTCACATCTTCTACAGTTAACTTAAACTGATGAACACCAGGAAATCCACCCAGCAAGCCGACAAACTGAGTCACATCAAAAATCACTTTCTGCTGACCAATCACTTCATCCTTTATGGGAAGTCCCAAATCTTTTAAACTTTTTTCAGCCTCACCAGGTTCAGCCAAATCAAAAGGATTCTGAGGAAACATTTCTGCAATTACCCCACTAAATTCTGCATTATCAGAAGTTATTTCCACAAATACATGTGCTGCCCCTTCTGGAGCCAGTAAGTCTACCACCACTTCCTGAGACAAATCCGTGACAGGCTGACTCAAATCAAACCCTTCTCCTACAATGGAAGGAATTCCAAAATCTAAAATTTCATCTTCTTCAGGACGAACCGATCCCTCTATAGTTACCGGTGTACAAGTCACATCCAGTTTTAAACCGTTCACTGAAGCATTTCCTCCCGTACCAGGATCTACAAACACAGCATCAATCAAATTATATGTAACAATCAATTCTGTACCCAATGCTACGTTTGTATATGATTTAGTCACATTCTCCGCAACTCCATCCACTGTACCAGAAAAAATCACATCCACTGTATTCATTTCTGCACAATGAAAGAATCCTGAACGAGTTTCATTTTTTCCATATTCCAAAGATTCCGCACCTATTTTAACCGTAACTTTCACATCATCACCCAACAAAGGTTTCAAGTTATCAGCATATTTTACAGTTACTTTCACATTATGAAGCGTACATGTCACCTCCCCCACATCTGTCAGGTTATCCTGCGTAATCTCAAACACTTTTGATTCTCCTTCACAATAAGCAGTGTCAAAAGCTGCACCTTCCGTCACAGGAGCATGTGCCACAATCTTATATTTACCTGTCTTCAATGTATACACTTCTGGCATTTCTGAGTATTTCCATGAACTCACAAGTTCCCCACCTTCGGTATACACTTCCACAATATAGTCATTTAACTCCGCAGCTACCCGCGATTCAGTTACCAACGGGTCTGTATTAGGCGTCAACAGCAAAGAAGACAAATTCAATTGTCCTTCTTGTTTTATTTCATAATTCACCTTTTCACTATGGCAAGCCGTTGCCAATAAAATAACGGCAAACAAGCTTAATAAGAAAGAAATCTGTTTCTTCATATAAGTTAGGTTTATTTTATTCATAAATTAATTTTACATTGTCCACTGTCAGAATACTACCTACATGACGTGAGTCACCGTAACCAGCATTAAACGCCCCTTTACTTCCTTGAATATCCTTCGTTCCCGGTGAAGTTGCATCTGTCGACATAAATACCAGTTCAATATAAGACGCTTTTGCTTTTTGCTCATAAGAGATACCAACTCGTCCTTGAGTGTATGTATCTATGGATTGCGTAATTCTAAGTTCTCCCTGTCCTATCAGATTCCGGTTTACATCATACAATTTCGCATACACTTTAGTTGTCTCTCCATTATAAGAATAAAACTTATAATAGAACTGTATCGCATCAGGACGAGAAGTAAAAGTATGGGTCATATTCTTTTCCTGTGTATCCCGGTTAAATGTACCAAGATACAAATACCCGGCCTGTCTGTACTTCGTATTATGACTTATTGCAGACCAGTTGTTCGCTCCATATCCCACAGTCGCTATTTCAGCAGCTACATTTCCCTCATAGGCACCTGTTGACAGGGAGGTTCCTCCATGATTATTCCAATGCCAGGTAGCCGTATGCATTTCACTTGCATTAGTAGGCATTGTGCCAGGATAAGCACAATAATACCAAGAAGCGACGCCACTCTGTTGCTGAGTCGTCATATCATTAAAAGTACTCCACCATTTATCCTCCGAAGAACCACCAGACAGATAATATGAATAAATATGTTCTCCACCAGACATAAAGATTGTTTGATACCATACTTCTTGCACTGACCACTGTTCAAAGTCAGAATTAGGTATTTGCAACTCCTCTTCCGTCACGATGTCCACAGAATTAGAATACTCCTTCCCTTTTACGGCACGTAACTTCACTGAGGACCCCGACTCCAGCCCCTTCGCCGTCAGGCCATAGCTGCCATTAACCTCAGTTGTCACATCCATCCAGGAACCGCCCTGCTGTTTCTGTAGTTTTATATCAGCCAATTCAGTTTCATTATATACATGAAAAACAGCTTTCTTAGCCCACACATCTCCTGAACTATCCACCAGAATACCCATGCTTACAGGCAGTTTATCAGTTTCTTTAGTATAGCTCAAATAAGAAGCAGAAATCTTGAACGGATCCATAAATTTCACCGTTTCAGGTGCCTTCAGATACACCGTATAAATCTTCAAGCCACCTTCTGACGATAATTCTTCCGCACGTATAAATTCTAACGCTTCCTTGTTTCCTTCCATCAACTGAAAATGTACATTTGCCGGATCTCCATCTTTAAATGATACATTTACCTGACATGTATTCCCATAAAAAGGAGCCTCCGTTGAAGTAGCCGCCACAGCAAACTCACATCCTTGAGGAGTCACAGTCAGCACCAGCGGAGTATCTGAAACCTTGCCATACACATCCGTAGCCTCCAGTTTAAATATATGATTGCCACCTGTAGGTAAGTTCTTTATCAATTTAGTAAAATTCACCTGAGCCATTTGGTCACGATTACCCTCCAATCCTTTGGTTTCCAATCCCATCTCCGTTAAAATTGAGGCACATTTTCCGGGTGCAGCCAAGTCCACTACATCGGGCCATCCTTTTCCCGACAGAAAACCCGACGTGGTAGTCAGACGGCAAGACTGGATACCCGCAACCGCATTCACATAAGCAGTAACTTGCTCTTTCGGTTCTGCCCCCTCGATTGATTGAAAAGGAACACTCTCAGTAAAACCATTTGCCTTAAAATAAGGTGCAGGAGAATTCAAGGCCGCATCCGATACATCGAATCGAACCTCTTCTCCGGCCACATCATCAGAAAAAGACACGGTCATGGTTGCCGACCCTGCCTCCACATCCAATGTCAGCAAATAAATATGACGAGCTTTTGCCTCAAACACTTTAACCTGATAAACATTTTCAGTTGACTGACCAGATTTTTTCACTTTTACTTTAGCAGTCAACTCTCCAGGAGAAAAATAGGCAGCCCGTGTTTCATCTTTTACATATTCCACCTCATTACCTAATGAAGTAGCCATTACGGCAGAGTAATCAGAGAAATAGTTTTTAAACTCATCGGTATAATTAACTTTCACTTGAGCATTGCCCAAATAACAAGTCACCTCTACTGGAGTCGTTTCATTTTTCTTTATAACAAACTCCTGATTTCCTTCAAAATAAGGTAATTCAAATCCTTCCTTTGACACATCTCCGTACCAAGCTTTTACTTGATAAGTACCTACGCGTAATTCAGGCATTTCTTCCTCACTCATGTCTTTGTAAGAACTCCATCCACACACTTGTTCTCCCAAAGAAGAAATACTAACTGAAAAATCATTTACGTCAGGCAGGACCAATGCTTCCTCTTTCCCTGTTTCTTGATCTGCACGTGATTTGTCATTCAGACCTATCACTTCACTAGTAGCATTCAGACTCATTGTAAAAGTACCCATTTCACCGCTCCTTGTCGCATCCTCTTTCGAACACGACACAAAAATCAAGGATAATAAGCTGTAAATGAGTATTACTTTCTTTTTCAAATTCATTGCAGCAAACATCAAATATATCAGTTTCTTTAAACTTAGATGGAAAACTATTTTTCCGTGTGCAAAATAACACCAATTCAAAAATTCTCACAAGGTCTATTTATTTTATTTTTGGCTGATTTTTAAAGCCAGCAAAAGGAAATTGTCCAAATAGCCTTGATAATTAACTAAAAAGTAGCACTTTTACAACCCATCAATGGTCTATTTTTAAAATATACCATTACTTCTTTTATCACACCTTTTCATATTTTTAAATTACCACCTACAGAAGCAGTTTATTTTTTCCCTATCTTTGGGCAACTTGAAACAAACAAGAAACCAAAAACCGCAACCACGCACCTTTTTTATGAAACACAAAATTCTTGCACAATTTACAGGCATCTTTACATTTCTGATTCTAAGCATTTGTAATGTTCACGCACAATTTTCCGTGAAAGGTATACTTGTCGACTCACTGACGCATGAAAGCGAGCCTTATGCCACCATACGCATTACGCTCGACAAATCGCCGGAGAAACCGGTCAGAATGAATGTGACCGATGCAAAAGGAAAATTTCAGGAGAAATTACCGCAAACCGGGAATTATACCCTGCAAATCACTTCGGTAGGAAAACGTACAGTGGTGCGCCGTTTTAGCATCACCAATAACCAGCGGGTGGCCGACCTGGGCACACTTTATACCTGCGATGATACCCAAATGCTGAAAGGCGTGGAAGTAGTAGCCCAGAAACCCCTTGTAAAAGCGGAAATTGACAAAATTTCTTACAGCATAGAAGATGATCCTGACTCCAAAACCAATACCACCCTCGAAATGCTGCGAAAGGTACCGCTCGTCACCGTCGATGGAGAGGACAACATACAAGTCAACGGCTCCAGCAATTTCAAGGTACATGTAAACGGAAAGCCCAATACGCTGATGAGCAACAACCCGAAGGAGGTGCTCCGCAGTCTGCCAGCCAACTCCGTCAAGTCCATCGAAGTGATAACGGAACCGGGAGCCAAATACGACGCAGAAGGTATCGGAGGTATCCTGAACATCATTACGACCGATGCCAAGATGCAGGGATACAATGTTACGCTCGGAGCCAATGTCAATAACATGGGACTGTCGGGATATGGCTACGGAACAGTGCAGGTAGGAAAGCTTACCCTCACCGGAAACTACTCATACAACCATCAGAACCAGCCTCGCAGCCTTTCTGACAGCGAACGTGAAGATTTTACGTCTACCGACTACCGCCATCTGCTGACACAAGGTTCTTCCAAGAGTACAGGGAATTTCCAGTTTGGCAACATTGAAGGAAGTTATGAGATAGACACCCTGAACCTGATTACGTTTTCAGCCAATGTTTTTGGAGGGAAATTTGACACACACGGCGATTCGCGTACCATCATGAGCGACAATGACTGGAAAGAACGCTACAGTTACCAGACTCTCAACCGGTCAATCAGTCAGTTTGGAAACATCGGTATCAATGCCGACTACCAGCATTCTTTCAAGAAGAAAGGAGAATACCTCACGTTGTCCTACAAGTTCAACAACTCGCCGAACAACAATGAAGCCGATACCGACTATGACGAAATGAAAGACGTCCCCTTCAACCTGCTTCACCAGTATTTCGACAACGATGCGCATACGGCAGAGCATACGGCACAGATTGATTATGTCAATCCGCTGAATGAGAAGCACTACATAGACGCCGGTATGAAATACATTTTCCGTGAAAATTACAGTGACAGTCGGTATTTTCTGGAAAACACCCAAGGCGAGATGGAAGCCAGCCAGGACCTTTCAAGCAAATACCAGCAGGGACAGCACATCCTGGCAGCATACGCTGACTATCAGTTGAAATGGAAGAAATTCGGAGCAAAAGCTGGTGTGCGCTACGAACATACGTTCATGGACGTAGAATATGACTATATACCCGAACGCAATTTCAAAGCCGGATTCGATGACGTGGTTCCTACCCTGAATCTGTCTTATATGTTAGGCACAAGCGCTACCCTGCGTGCCAACTACAACATGCGTATCAACCGTCCAGGAATATGGTACCTGAATCCTTTCCGCGATACCAGCAACCCGACTTCCATCAGCTACGGTAATCCGGACCTGGACACGGAAAAGGCACACATTCTTGGAATGACCTTCAATACCTTCAGTGCCAAGTTCAGCCTGAATGCCAACCTTACTTATACGTTTACCAACAACGGTATTGAGCGCTATTCCTTCATGAACAATGGGGTACAGGAGAATACCTACGGCAATGTAGGCAAGAGCCAGCGCACACGCCTGGCCTTATGGATGAACTGGAATCCGGGCAGCACTACCCGCCTCTCACTTAATACCAGCGGAAGCTATTCTGACTACCAGAGTAAGGAGCTGAACTCACGCAACAGTGGATTTGCCGGTGAGGTGTTTGCCAACATACAGCAGACCATCCCCTGGGAGCTGCGTCTTAGCTTTTACGGTGGAGGAAGCACTCCTTACATATCCCTGCAAGGAAAAGGTTCTTCCTTCTACTATTACGGTGTCAACCTGAACCGTTCTTTCCTGAAAGACAAACGGCTGAATATTTCGCTTTTTGCCAGCAATATCTTCCAGAAGTACAACTCCTATAGCAATGAGGTATGGACAGACACGTTCCGCTCATGGTCAAAAAACAGTTATCCCTCACGCAGATACGGCATCAGCATCAGCTGGCGGTTCGGCGAATTGAAAACCCAGGTGAAAAAGACACAGCGTAGCATTACAAATGATGACGTAAAGGCAGGCGGAGACAACAAGAGTGGTGGAAGCATGCAATAAATAAAAAACAGAATAAAATGGAAAAAGAATTACCTAAAATAGACCTGCCCGAAGAGTGGCTGGTAGGCACCGGTATCAGTAAGGAATTGTTAGGGTTATATAGAAACTATCCGGTACGCCTGAAATGCGAGATTTTCGTACTTTGTACTTCCGGAGAAGTGGAAGCCTCGGTCAATCTCAACAAGATAACGGTAGAGCCCAACGACTTTATCGTACTTACCCCAGGAAGTATCTTTCAGATAAACGACATCAAGGGAGACCTGAACATCTACTTCGGAGGATTCTCTTCTCAGTTTATGGAACACAATCTTCAGTCGCATTCTTTTCTGGATACGATGTACATCACACTGGGGCGTCCCGTTATCAATCTAAAGCCGGAAGGTGCCAAAATGATGGAGGAGTACATGCAGCTGCTTATCAAGATGTATGAATTCCTTCCGGAGAAAATCAGACCGGAAATTGCGACCAATCTGTATGCCGACATACATAAAGGTATATCCATCCTCTATCGGAACAAGACCGACGAAGTACATCCGTTATCAAAAAGTGAACTGATTTGCCGTAACTTTGCCCAGCTGGTCATGCAACATTACAATCAGACACGAAACGTAGCCTGGTATGCTGAAAAGCTACAGATTACGCATGCCCATCTTTGCACTACCGTGAAGCAGATTACGGGAAAGACCTGTGTAGACATTATTTCGTCTATGGTCATCATGGATGCCAAATCGCAATTGAAGTCTTCCCAGCTTTCCATCCAGAACATTTCCGACTCACTGAATTTTGCCAATGTATCGTTCTTCGGGAAATACTTCAAACGTTATGTAGGAATGAGCCCGCTTGAATATCGGAACAACGGATAAAGCATTAATAAACAAACGATTATAAATTATAAGAGATTTTCGTTCAAAATACCTGAAAAAACGCACTTACGTTTAAAGGAAAACGCCAAAGCGTTTGAATTAAAACGCACTTGTGTTTTAGGTAAAACGCACTTGCGTTTCAATCAAAACGTACTTGCGTTTTAGAGCAAACGCACTTGCGTTTTTTAGCGTCCTGAAAAAACCCATGAAAAGATTTTGTTTTTTACTCATTTTCAGTCTGATAGAAATTACCATACAAGCCGCTTCGAATATCCGGATTACTCCCGTGCCTTCCCTGCCCCAGCTTCCGGTCAGTGCCATACACCGCATTTTTCAGGACAGCGAAGGACTGATGTGGTATGGCACAGTGAACGGTCTTTGCTGCGACGACGGATACCAGATTAATGTCATCCGTTCCGACATCAATACCCCGGGACTGCTGAATGACAACACCATCCAGTCCATTGCCGAAGATGAAAGGGGAAGAATCTGGTTTGGAACCGACCATGGAGCCTACATGCTGGACAAAACCAGCAGACAGGTTACACCGTTGGACGCTGAACGGCTACAGACAAGTTTTATCTACAACATACGGAAAACATCCGACGGGGCTATGTGGATAGCTACGGGGCATAAACTGCTGAGATACAACACTGAGGGGAAATTACAGAAAACCTACCTGCTATACGACCATGAAGGAAAATCCTCATGGATGGCCGGTTTCTGCGAAAGCCGGCAGAAACAGATTCTGATTACCGTAGGAAGGGAAGGTATCTATCGCTACGATAAAAAGACAGACACTTTTACCCGTTATGCCAATCCGCCTTCAGGACGAAACCTGACTTGCATCGTTCAGGACCGTACCCGTAATTATTTCTGGGTAGGCACCAGTTCCGACGGTCTGTTGCTCTTCGACCCTTCCGCACCCAAAGATTCCATCTATACCTATTCGCCACTTCCCGTAAATCCTATGGGAGAAGCAGAAGGAGACATCTTATACCTGGAGCAGGATAACCGCGAAGGAATTCTCTGGATGACTACCAGAAGTTCTCTGATAGCCATGCGCTACGATGAAGCCCGACGCTGCTTGCGCCAGACGGATTTTCGTCTGCCGGCTGAATATGGAAACATGCTGAATGAAATTTACCAGGACAAAGACGGTAATCTCTGGGTAGCCTCTTTTGACGGAAAAAGTTTCATTATCCATTTCACGGAAAACGCTCCGGAGGAATTTTCCCTGCCAGCTCTGCCACAGCGGGTACGCTTTCAACCGGCCATCATGGCCCTCTGCGATGCAGGAGAAGGCAAGATGTGGATATCACAGGAACGGACAGGACTCGGGCTGTACGACCTGTCCAACCATACAGTCAGTCTCTACCACGACTTCTCCACGCTGAAAACGCTTTCTCTCGGCTCCATCAAGCAAATGACCGAAGTCCGGAGGGAAGGAAATGTATGGGTGATACCTGAAGGGCGCAACCTTATCTATGAACTCGGACGGGAAGGTATGCAAATGAAGCACTTCCGTACCCTGAGCCTTCCGGAAAAGGCCCAAAGACATTTTACCCAGACTTACGAGGACCGTAACGGCACACTTTGGGCAGGTACCAACAACGGAATGTTTGCTTTTTCTCTGCACAATAACCAATGGCATACGGTCTGCGATACATTAGGACTGGTAAGTGCCATCAAGGAAGACAAGCGGGGAAATCTATGGATTGGAACACTGAATAAAGGGCTTTATCAGCTGTCTCCCAAGGGGGAATACCGAAAGATTCATTCTCCTCTCTCTATCACCTGCCTGAGTGTGCAGGAAGACAGCCTCATCTGGATGGGCACGCAGGAAGGAGGAGTCTATGCCTTGAATATGCAGACAAAAAAACTGACAGACCATACCCGGCTATGCGAACTGAACGGAAACATTGTCAACCAGCTGGAGTTCGACGTATACGGCCATCTGTGGATAGATACCAACCAGAAACTGATTGAGTATAATCCGAAAAACCACTCGTTTTCCACCTACCTTACCACCGACAATTCCATGTTGCTCCGCCGGTTCATCCCTACAGCCATCTGTAAGGGACACGACGGACGGATTTATTTCGGTGGCATTCCGGGCATCTGTGCAGTAACTCCATCCGACCGCCTTGACCAGCCCAGCAAGGATATTCCGACGTTTATCACCGGACTGTACGTCATGGGCAAACCCATAGCGAACGGAAATTCTCTGACACTCCAGCCGGACGAATATGATCTGGACATTCATTTTTCATCTCTTGACTACCTGAATGCCCGCAAAATACGTTATGCTTATCGCCTGGCCGGACTGGATAAAGAATGGAACTACACCACCGTAGGACAACATACCGTCAGCTACAAGCACCTGCCTCACGGAAACTACGTATTCGAGGTGAAAGCGACCGACGGGTATGGAATATGGAGCGAGAAAGTCACGAGACTTCACATTGAGCGTCTGCCTGCCTTCTACCAGACGGGATGGGCCATCGCCTTCTATATATGGATAGTGACAGCCGGAATCTTTGTCGGACTTCGTTTCTACCTCCGCCGGATGAAGCTGAAAAATGAAGAACTGTATGCCGACAGCGCGGAATTGATGAAAATGCGTTCCTACCTGGATGAAAAGCCTGTTCCGCAAACTGAAGTCCGTATTTCGGAAATGGAATTTGCTAAACTGGATGAAATTCTGTTAGGAAATATCCTGAAAGCGGTAGAAGATAATTTGAGTGAAACTGAATTCGACGTGCAGCATCTGGCAGAAAAAGTCAACATGTCACGCTCCACATTGACCCGCAAGCTCAAGGCCATTACGGGGCTTACTCCATTAGAGTATATCCGTCGCGTGAAGATGCAACATGCCTGCCGCATGTTGAAAGATCCTCATACCACCGTGAACGAAGTGGCCCTGGCATTAGGCTATTACAACCGGAAATATTTTACTTCCTGCTTCAAGGAAGAGTACGGAATGACCCCCAGCGAGTTTCAGAAACAGCAGGAAAAAGGGGATACATCTGAATCAAAAGAGGGGTAAAAATGAATCAGACCCCTCTCTGAAGCATTTCATACCGCTCTTTGGCGCATTCTGTTCTCCTGCTCTACAAAGAATCTCTTTACATTTGAACCATCAACCTTTGTATTCAGATTTAACGAAAAACAAACTTGTTCAACATGAAAAAAGAGATTTTATTTCTTGCTGCACTGGCCACTTGTTTGTCTTCCTTCGGTCAGACTTTTGAAAAGACCGCTCAGGGAGGAAAGTTCCAGACTGCACAGCCCACATTGAACGGGGAAGTGATTTTCTACTCTCCTTCTATTGTGCGCATCGTAAAGTATCCTTCGGCTGAAATGCCCGAAAAGAAAAGTTATCCGGTCATCAAGACTCCGGAAAAGGTAGAAATCTCCTACAAACAGAATGGAAACACGGTATGCATGACCTCCGGAAAAATGACAGTGACACTCGACGTGGTTACCGGAAAGGTGACTTACACCGACCTGAAAGGGGAAACACTGTTAAAGGAAAAAGTGGAAGGTACCAATTTCATTCCGCGCAAGGACGTAAACCGTGACGCATTTACCGTCAGCCAGGCATTCAGCCTTGAACCGGAAGAAGCTATCTACGGATTAGGACAACGCCAGAGCGGAGCCATGAACCACCGCAACCAGCAAATTCACCTGTCAAACGGCAATACCAATATCTGTATCCCCTATTTTACATCTGAAAAAGGATATGGCGTGTACTGGGATAATCCAGGTATCTCTGACTTCAGCGATACGCCGTATGCAACTTCCTTCTCTTCACAGGTAGGACTTTGCTCCGATTATTATTTCTTGTACGAAGACGGCACACAGGATGGCGTAATCGCCTGCATCCGTGACCTGACCGGAAAGGCTACCATGTTCCCGCTCTGGACCATGGGTTACTGGCAGTGCCGCGAACGCTACAAGAGTCCGGACGAACTGTGCGGCGTACTCGACAAATACCGCAAACTTCAGATTCCGCTGGATGGTATCGTACAGGACTGGCAGTACTGGGGATGTGACTCCAACTGGAATGCCATGAAATTCGTGAATCCACGCTACATCAACAAGATGGACGACAAGGAAGCACTTCGCTACCTTCCGAATGGAGAAGACAAGAATGCACGCTATCCGAAACCTCGCTTCAAAAGCCCGGAAGAAATGGTGGAATACGTGCATAAGAACAATGCGCACCTGATGATTTCCGTATGGGCCAGCTTCGGGCCATGGACCGACCAGTTCAAGGAACTGGACAAGATGGGAGCCTTGCTGAAATTTGAGACATGGCCTCCGAAATCGGGTGCACATCCTTACGACCCGTTCAACAAAGACGCCCGTGACCTGTACTGGCGTTACCTCAGCCACCTGCATAAAATGAACATTGATGCCTGGTGGACCGACTCTACAGAACCCGACCATCTGAACCCAAAAGAAAGCGACTTCGACCTGATGACAGCCGATGGGTCTTTCCGCTCCGTACACAATGCGTTCCCGCTGGACCACAACCGGGGTATCTATGAACACCAGCGTGCCGTATCAGACGATAAACGTGTGTTCCAGATGACACGTTCCGGTTACCTGGGGCAGCAGCACTACGGTGCCCTGAGCTGGAGCGGCGACGTGGTATCAAGCTGGGATGTACTCCGTCAGCAGATTCCGGCCGGACTGAACTACACACTTTGCGGTATCCCGTTCTGGAACACGGACTTAGGAGGTTTCTTCGGATGGGAATACAATAACGACTGCACTAACGTAGCTTATCAGGAACTGCATGTACGCTGGTTCCAGTGGGGATGCTTCATGCCATTGATGCGTAACCACTGTTCTTCACCGATGATGAATGAAATTGACCTCTTTGGCAAAGAAGGTGACTGGGCTTACGATGCACAGAAACGTATTATCGAACTTCGCTACCGTCTCTTACCTTATATATATAGCTTAGATGGAGCTGTAGTACAGGAAGACGGTACCATGATGCGTCCGCTGGTAATGGACTTTGCCAACGACCGTAAGGCTATCCTGCTGGACAATGAATACATGTTCGGTAAAAACATTCTGGTATGCCCGGTAACCGAACCGCTTTACACCAAGAAAATAGAAGGCAACAAGGGAGTTACTACCGTGCCCGACGTAGCGAAAGCTTCTGCTCCGGTAAAAGTCTACCTGCCTAAAGGTTCTCAATGGATTGACTTCTGGACTAACGAAACGGTATCAGGCGGTCAGGAAATCCAGCGCGAATGTCCGGTTGACATCCTGCCACTTTACATCAAAGCAGGAAGTATCCTTCCGCTTGGTCCGAAAGTACAGTACGCTACTGAAAAGAAATGGGATAACCTGGACATCTGTGTTTACCCGGGAGCCAATGGCGAATTCGTGCTCTACGAAGACGAGTTTGATAACTATAACTACGAAAAGGGTATGTTCTCCACCATTAAATTCAGCTGGAACGATGCCTCACGCACACTGACCATCAGCGACCGCAATGGTGAATTCCCGAAGATGCTGAAACGCCGCAACTTCCGCATCACGCTGATGCAGCCTGGCAAGCAGTCAGCAGAAACCGTCATGGTTAAAGCTGACAAGAAAGTAGCTTATTCAGGTAAGAAGCTGGTAGTGAAACTGTAAGCAAAACCATCAGCCAATAGTCCCTAAAAACAAACGCCCTTATCTCCAGTGCGCAACTGGAAATAAGGGCGTTTTATTTAGTGCCTTCATTCTTGATAAGAATTATTCCTGCTTTTTCATCCATACCACAGAAGTACAAAGCTGTGCAATCGTTTCCCGATGGCTGATCAGAAGAAGTGTTTTACCGTGCAACTGGTCCGACAGACGCGCCAGAAGCAGCTTTTCCGTCTCGCTATCCAATGAAGAAGTCGGCTCATCCAACAGCAAGATACTTCCCGGACGTAGCAAGCCCCGTGCAATGGCAATACGCTGCGCCTGCCCTTCACTAAGCCCCGAGCCACGCTCTCCGCATAACGTATCCATCCCTTCCGGCAAATCAAATACAAAATCTGCCACAGCCAGATAAAGTGCCTCTTTCAGCTCCTCCTCCGTGGCATGAGGATTTCCCATCCGCAAATTATCCCGGATGGTACCGCTTACCAGCGTATTCCCCTGAGGCACGTAGGAAAGATTGCAGCGTGTAAGCGGTGAAGCTACCACCTCCTGCTGCCCGTTATAAAATACAATATCTCCTCTATCAGGGTGCAACAAAGCCAGAATCAACCTGATTAGCGTACTTTTCCCGACTCCTGTTTCTCCCACAATAGCCGTCATACTACCCGGCTTGAAATCATACGTAAAATCAGACAGCACAGCCTTGCTCCCCTCCGGATAAGTATAGCTCACTCCGTGCATACGGATACCCAGGTTTCCCTCCAAACGAACTGACTCTCCCCGTTCCTCCAAAGGCAAGTCAGTCAGTTCTATCAAACGTTCCGCCGAAGTAAGTACCCGGATAGCAGCCGGAATCTGCCGGCTCAAGTCCACCATCGGACGCTGTATCTGCGATACCAGCTGCAAGAATGCCGCCATCATTCCGAATGTTACCGTCCCCTCACGCAAACCGAATACGCCCCATAAAAAGGCAACAGCATAGCCAGTCATAAAACCGACCTGCACCATCGAGCGGGAAAACACCGAAAAATCAGTACGCTGCTTTACCTTATCCTGCAGTACAGACTGCACCGCATCCAGCTTATGTACAGACTGGCTGGTATATTCCAAGGTACGAAGCAGGATACGATGCTGCAAATTCTCCTGCAAATGACTTTGTATCTCACTGTCCGTCGTACGTATCTCGCGCGACAGACGGCGCATTTTTCGTATATATCCTTTACTGAACAACAATGCGACAGGCATGATAAAAACCAGCACAATGGTCAGACGCATATCCAGATAAGAAAGGAAATACAAAGCTCCCAGCAACTGGAAACACGTGATAAACACCGCAGGCAGCATCCGGCACAATGCATCGGTTATGGTCTGCACATCCTCCTCCAGACGATTCAACATATCTCCGGTATGCAGCTGCTCCCTTCCTGACCAGCAGCTCTCCATCAAATGCACAAAAAGCTTGCGGTGCAATTCATTCCGTAACGCAATCTCCATGCGACTGGTCAGACAGCTACGGGCAGCAGACAATACCAGCTGCAGTACCAGACAGCCCACCAACCATCCGATATACATGGCAAGATTATCTCCCGACACACCTGTGGCAATATCTATCAAGTGCTTACAGACAAACACAAAAAACAAAGAAGCCCCCACCTGCAACATTCCGGTCAAAGCATACACCATTATCGGTATCCGGAAGCCACAGGAAATATTCCAAAGCCACTTTATACACTTTCCTATCCTCATACAGACAAAAATACTATCTTTTTTTCATTCTCCTGTCCCTTCGCATCCACCATCTGCACACAAATAACAGGTAACGGCGTACAGGAAGCAGCTTACGCCAAAGTGCCGCCATAAACAGTTGCGAAGAAGAAGTGATGTCTATCACACGGCCGTCGCGTATAATCTTCACCACTACCCCTGTCACATCTTCCCTGCAGCAGTATTCCGTGGCATGGAGGTTTCCGTCCCCCATCAACATGATATGTTCTCCCTTTATTCTATATACCCGATGCAACACATAACGATTGCCCGGCAAACAAGCCAGCACCACACTTCCCACGGCGAACGCTTCCGCCTTTTGCAGCACCACAGTATCACGCTCCTCCATAATAAACGGTAACATACTGTTTCCTTTTGCCCGCAGCGTTACCGAATTCCCGCTCTGAAGCATCTGGCTTACTTCTATAAAAAAAGCCTCATTATTAAGCAGTAATTTATCAGCCCCCATTCTATAGCAATCAACACAAAAAAATCCCCTTTCCAGGCTCTACCACACCGGAAAGGGGATACATAAAAATTAGTTAGCGCGTGTAATTACGGCACGGCTCAGACGAGGATCGTCATAGAACATATTGTCTACACCACCCTTATAGTCTATCTTGAGCTGTGATTCAGATACACCGTATTCATTTACCAGACAGTCATAAACGGCTTCCGCACGTTTCTTGCTCAGACGTTCATTCGTCTTCTTGCTACCTGTTCCGGCATCTGCGTAACCTGTAATGGTGTACACTGCATTCGGATCAGAAGCCTTGATAGCCTCAGCCAACAGACCCAGGTTCGCACGAGCTTCCTTCGACAGGTCAGCTCTTCCGGTGCGGAAGATTACCAGATTAGAAGCAGCTGTCTTCTTCACTTCCTGTTTCGGATTACGGTTGCTTTCGTCGATGGCATTCCGCAAGCGTGCGTTTTCATCGTTTGCACGGTTCAACTGGTCACGCAAAGCATTGATTTCGCCCACATTGGTACGAACCACAGTCTTGCTCTTGTCCCATCCGCGACGTTTGAACTTGTAAGTCAAACCGACAGAAGCACTCAGCAGACCGTCAAACTTAGCTCCACCAAATTCTCCATCAATGGCATCGTCCACCATGGAAGCACGTAAATCGATGAAAGCATCGAACGCGTCACACAAACGGAAGGAGTTCAACCAACCTGCACTCATCGTTACATCACCAGCGGTAGGAGCTTCCCATGTGCGCATGTAGCCCACACCGCCATAGAAACTGCTGTTCCAGATACGGTTTTCTTTGTAACCACAGAACAGGTTAGACAGATTGAACAATACATCGGCGCGCAAGTTGTAATATTTGAACTTCGAATAATTCATACCGCTTCCCCAGCCAGGCACTTGTTCGCCAGTAGAGTGAGCTTCTCCCCAGCGGGTTGCACCTTTCAGAGAAAGGCCGTTGTACATCAACCGAACTCCGATTCCTGGAGTAAACCATTTACCTACAGCAATGTCGAGTGCAGGCGAGATACGTTTACCAAAACCTATCTGCTTGTCGTGGTCGCCAAACATCACCTGCGGTCCGGCCCCCACACTGAGGAACCAGTTATCCCAGAAGTGATTGGTTTCCACTTTGTACTTGTCATTACTGTACTCCACGGTTTCTGTAAAATCACCGTTTTGTATGGTCTGCTCCGACTGAGCCAGAGCAGGACCTGCAGCCGCCAAAGCTAAGGCTGCAAAGATTGTTTTTTTCATCATAACTTTATGATTTGATTAAAGTGTTTTTTAGTTTATTCCGCATTTACACTAATCAGTTCCCATAAGTATATTCAAAACTTACCACTACGGGGAAGTGGTCGGCATAACCGTTCACTTTCGTGTAGCTTACGTTTTGATTGGTCAGGATATTACCAGCTTCATCCTCCACATTTACACCAGAATAGGATACCTCTTCGGTACTTTTCGCGAAGTGTTCCACCTCATTCATGTAACTGATGGCTTTCAGCTGTATGGCGGCATCCGGCACATTAATGTACCACATTTTGTCCACCACTTCACCACGCTGGTCGTCGGCACATAGGATATCAGTATTACCTCCTCCAAATTTTGAACGTATCATCAATGAAGTAGTATTCCAAGTGGGATACACACCGCCACGTTGGATTTCTATCCAAGGATCGGCAATCTGCAAGCCCTCACTTGTAACCGGTGTTATCAGGTTGTCCACAATCTGATGACGGGTATAACGCATGTTGGTATCTCCCATAATGATGGCTGGGCGATTGTTTTCTTTCGCCTTTGACACCACATAGTCGCGCAACTGACGCAGCTGCGAAAGTTGGGCATGAACCCAAGGATCATCTTCTGTATTAGTGCCATCACCGAACGTGTTCATGTGAGTGATGTAAACATCCACTGTCACACCTTCTGCCACCGTCACCACATAATGGCGAAAACCTTTATCAATCAACTCATTGGCTCCTCCAGTAAGTCCGCCGTATGCCTCATCGAACGCCACTATGGTTTCGTCTGTGGCTGTGATTCCGTCCTTCTTCCAGAAGAAACCAAGTCCATCCGTATCATTCTTCCCCAAAGCATTAGACACGGAACCTCGGTAAGTACCCATGTTGTAATTGGTCATGCCATTGGCCAACTCATCATGATAAGCGAAATCCTCGCTAACCGCAATGAAATCATAACCAAGACCGTTCATGATGTGACCGATAGCTTCTGTACCATCAGAACCGGGTCCACCACTGTTAATGATGCTTGGCAGTCCGTCCACATTCAGTGCAGCACAGGTAAATTTACCTTGTACGGCATTTCCATCCTTGTCATACACCTTGATGGTCTCATATTTATTGAGAACCACCGGGAAAGTGTAAATCTGTTCGGGAGAGAAATTTGTCAGACTGTTGGCGGTAAACTCTGCTTTGTAGTTTTCCGTAGATACGGTGATAGTGAAGAGGTCACCCGTCCGAATAACCGGGAAAAGACTCATATAGCAAGTAAATGCCTGCTCCAAACTTGGCGAATTTGTATTCCAAGTAAACGTAATGGAATTCTTTCCCTCATCCGTCTGCTTCCAACTGCCGGTTTCTACATTGAATGTAAAGTTTCCGGCAATAGAGACCGCGGTTTCTCCACGACTGACACTCATCGTGAGGCTTTTCAGCTTTTCATCCTTCAGCGGAGTGTCTGCGGCATCAATGGTAATACGTGCCATTGAGAAGAGATGCTTGAATTCGAACTCATAACCACCCTCAACTGCTGGCGTAATGGCGCTACCTATTTTATAGTCACCATGCAAGGCACCATCATCCATATTCTGTACAGAAGACAGTTCACCCACCAATGAATGAATGTCATTGGATGCATTAGCCTCATTGTAGGGGTAATAGGCATAGACAGGTTCGTCGAAAGCTGTCGTACCAGAAGCGGCAAAAGCTGCCGTAGCTGCGGTACCTTGACCCACTTTGGCATAACGTTTCTGCGAAGTGCCGGAAGCATCGAACACACCGATTTCGTCACCGTCGGTCCATACAATGCCCACCGCATTCGTTCCGTCTACCGCATTGCCTACGGCTGTGCGTGTAGTAGCGGGTTGTTCTATATGAGCCACAATTTGTCCCTCGCTACTTTCACTATAGCTCAATCCATCCTTTGAACAAGAGAACAATATTTGTGCTGCCAACCAAACGGCAGCCATACCTAAATATTTATGCATAAAAATAAATTTATTCCCTTACTTTAGAATTACTTTTCACGGCAGGACAGGTATGCACCTGTCCCCCGTGAAAAAGAGTAATGATTATCTGCTTCTGGTCCAGCCAATAGCATCAGTCTGGTTGTCCGTCATACCTGAACTGTAGCCCGGAGCTGCAGACTGTACTCTATTACCGCCTGTACTACCATCAATAAAGGCGCCGTCAACAGGTGAACGTCGTGGATCGTATGCCTTACGATACATGTTGTTCATCTCAAGAATTCTTTGTACCAGACTTAGATCCTTACTTGTATTACTAGAGCCAACAAAATTCATCAGAACAATTCCGACAGGATAATAGGCTTTATTATCATACATCTCTTCCACTTTTGCACCCAGCCAAGTATTAAGTCCATTTGCGCCAGTAGATACTGCTCCGTAATCATCAGAATCCAAAAAACCCTCAGGAATTGCATAACCACCTAATCCCATGTAAATCCAATTGTTATGCACAGCATTGCCCTTAGCATGATTATTCTGAGACCATGTAAGAATATTCTGAAGCTTCGTTTTACGTTCATCTAACGTCGGGACATAACTTTTACGATCACTATCATATGAGCCTTGGCTATCAAAATCGTTCGTAGCCTGTGCATGAGTACCATACATTGTAATACCTGAGTTTGTGGTATTATACCAATACAATGGCTTTTCATAATATGGATTGTTCTTGAATTCATTTTCATCCAAAAGAAGACTCATATTGAAGAACATACATTTACTATTTGTTACTTCGCCTGGGGTGTATGTGTTAACAATCACAATGACCTTACCTAATACATCACCTACAACGGTATTTTCATTCAAAGAACTTGCCTCAACAATTTTGCCCAGATACTTATCACAAGCATCACTAATCTCTTTTCTCCAGTCACCATATTGAGCACTACCTTGAGCAAAAGTACACATCACGACCATATATTCATCACTCTTGATTTGTTCGACTACTTGCCCTAAAGCCGTCTCGAAAGTCATTCCATTCTCTTGCAGATATCTGCCTTCATCTGCATCATAATTACTCGCTGTACCTGCTATACCTAAACTAGTAGGAGTATAGTCATAATTTGGCCACCATCCACTTCGTTGCGCAATCCATCTAGTATCAAAATGGAACGCACGAACACCTATATTATATTGTCCTTCTACTGTACGGATATCACTTTGATAATCTTGATCCAGAGAATACCAAGAACCAGGAATAGAGATTTCAGACAGGTACACATTACGTTGAATATTTCTCATCCATTTGGAAACATCCCAAGAACCAGAAGCAGTCAATGGAGGCAAATCCGGCAATCGATGTATCATACCTGGCTTAAGGGTCATTTTTTCTTGAGTTTGAGTTCCATCTGCTACAATATGCTTTTGAAATACAGTACCATCACTGATAGCAACTTCAAAATACCACTTTTCATCTATTGTTATATCATGACCTGTCAGAAGAAAAGCATTCAATTCTACACTTTCGCCGGCACTTAAAGTCAGATAAGTCTCATCGTTATCAGCAACATTCATCGTTACATAATTAAGCCCTCTTTTGGGTTCTGGAATTCCGATGCTGGTATCTGTAACATCTTTGAATTCATAAGTTCCGTTGATATTGGTACCCGTCGGAGCATATAATCTGACATAGTTAATTGTTACAGGACCATTGTCATTATTTAACGGACCTTGCAATCTGAAACGAACAGCTGTGGAAATCGGCTTATATTTCAAATTTACCGTCTCTCCACTTGGTACATTCTGGGTATAAGCATACATAAAACAAGCTCTCATATCCGGATAAGCTTTTATACCACTCTCTGTTCTTTCAAAGGTGTTATCCTGCTGAGCTGGCATGGTCAATGTCAAAGTCTTACAGTCACTGCTAACATTCGAATATAAAGATGATGCAGGATAAACGGAATAAAAAGAACCTGTTGTATTGCTACCCCAACGTACACCTATCTCGCCAGTTTTATCCAGACTATTTGCATAGTTCTGCTTTCCAGAATTTTCTTCACCGACATTTACTTTATAAATAGCTTTCCCAACTCCTCCGTTACTTGCACAATCGGGTGAGAACACAACAACTTCATCTCCATTAACCCAATTAATAGGGAAAGCATTGTTAGCTTCATCACCGTAAATTGTACGGGTTGCACTTTGTTCAAGTGAAGCCCCAAACTGAACGTCCTGCCCAGGTGTAGGCTGTACACCCCCTTGCTCCTCATCCTGACAACTGCAAGCCAAGAGTGCAAGGGCGGATATTATGAAATATTTCTTAGTTTTCATACGCATATTCATTTTTAATTGTTATTAATATCATTTGTCCCATTCATTCTCCTCAAATTTAAAACCAAAATCAGAGTTTACCTCATGCTCTTCAATTTGTCCTGTTGCATTATCGCTGGGGTTTTGGACATCTGCCGAAGCAGCACAAATACCACTTTCCAGACTCACGATAGTCTCCGTCGTTTGGGGAGACTCGTACTTTGCTCTTTCTTTGTCTTTTTTCATTGTAATAAAAATTTAATTTGTTAAACAATAATTTCAGGTTCTTACTTCTTTTCTTTTTCTTGCTTTACCTCCATCTTTAATTGTTTTTATTTAGAATGATTTTTATAGCCATATCCGTAACCATAACCATACCCGTAGCTATAACCATAGCCATGACGTTCCGGATTGGCACCGTTCAATACCAATGCCATATTCTTCAGTTTCTTTTCCTGATAAAGTTTCTCTATATCCGGCAACTGACGACGGTCGAGCTTGCCTGCACGTACCACAAAAATGGTCAGGTCGGCTATACGGTTTGCAATCGTAGCATCGGCAATCAAACCCACCGGCACATTGTCGGCAATGATGTAATCATAACGGGCACGCAGTTCATCCATCAATTCATCCAAACGATTGTCCATTAACAGTTCAGCCGGATTGGGAGCCAGGATTCCTGCCGGAATCAGGTCAAACCCTTCCTGATGCTGTATGATATTATCCACCTTTACCGTATTGTCCGACAGATAATTGGTAACACCTACATGATAATGCCCGAAATGACGGCTTAATGTTCCCTTACGAATATCCAAATCGACCATGACTACCCGTTTTTTCAGATAAGCCAAACTCATGGACAAGTTGCGTGCAATAAAGGTCTTTCCCGCTCCGATATTGAACGAAGTAAAGGTAATTACCTGCGCAGGCTTGTCTTTTTTGGAAAGGAAAGCCATGTTAGTACGTAAAATACGGAAGGCTTCCGACACGATGTCATCACCCTGCTCTTTCACTGCCATCACCTTCTTCCGGTGGTCTTTCATGGCTTCTTTATCCAATGGAATTTCTCCTAAATAAGGCACGGAAGTAGCTCCTTCTATATCCTTCCGTCCGTGAACCCGTGTATCCATAAAGAGAATAGCCAGACAAACCGCTCCCGGCAAAGCGATTCCCACCAGCAATCCCAGCAACAGGATACGGTTTCGGTTAGGAGAAATCGGTGCGTTGCTTCCTTCTGCTCCGTCTATCACGCGGGCATTGTTATCGGCCATGGCCTGTGAAAGGGCATTCTCCTCACGTTTGTTCAGCAGGAACAGATAAAGGGCTTCCTTGATTTTCTGCTGACGTTCGATAGACAGCATCTGCCGTTCTTTTGTCGGAATAGCCGTCACACGGTCCTGGGCACGCATTTCACGGTTCTGTGCGTCATTGCGTTTCACATTCAGGCTGACAATCATATTGTCCACAGCACGAATAATACTTTGCTTCATGGCACGAAGCGAATTGTTGAGTTCCTGCACCACAGGGTTGTTCACACTACTGTCATCAATCAAGTGGTCACGCTTCAGTTTAGCTGCATTGTAAAGACTAATCTGATTTTCAATGTTCATATCGCTGATTCCCGTGTTAGAAGGTATCAGGTCGGTTTCCTTACCAGGGTCTGTCAGGTAGTCCTTAATAAAATTAGCCAGACGAAGCTGAGTTTCCAGTTCCATGGCATCGGCATTGTATTTCTGCGATTCAGTCATATACATACCTGCTGAGGACGCAATGTCCACAATCTGATTCCGCTGCTTGAACGATTCCAGATTGGATTCCACATTTCCCAACTCACGTTCAATGATGATAAGACGCTCATTGATAAAGTTAGCGGTATTCACTGCCACCTGATTCTTTTCTTTGATAGCTTCCTCATTATACACTGTAATCAATGTATTCAGCACATCTTCCGCACGGGCTGGTGAACTGTCTTTCAAAGCCAGAGTAAGGATGGAAGCTTCCTCTTCTTCCTGCTGAATGCCCAAAGCATTCTTATAATAATTCACCATCGATTCTACCGGAAGTTTCTGTACCCGTATAGGCGTATTCAGCCAGGAATCGCGCAAGTAATTGGTTGCAGTCACCACCACATTCATCCCTTCGATGATTGCCACCGTATCATTCAACGCCACCTCATATGACGGTTTCGCTTCAATTCCCGAGAAATCAGAGAGGGTTACCGTCTTTGCATCTTTCAGGGTCATCGTAAAAGAGAAGCTTTGTTCGGGCAATGCATCCGGAAGGCTGACCAATACGGGCGATTCGTTGTACAACTCATTGCTGCGCAAACCGTCCTTTATCTGATAGCTCACATCGGCATGTACACGCTGTACCACCTCACGCATCAGCTTCTTGGAACGGAACTGCAATATTTCATTGGCCACATTCACCTTGTTAATAAAATTATCGAAGCGGTCCAGACCGGAAGTACTGGCTTTGTTCGACGGATCTTTGATAATGACCGTAGCCGAACGAAAGTACACCAGCGGAGCACGGGCATAATTATACCACGCAATCCCACCGCAAATCAAAATGGAAAGTAAGAACCATTTCCATTGAGAAGCCAAATACATGAATAAATCCACTATATTCAGCCCTTGGTCATTCTTGTTAGAAGAATTGTTCGTCTGCATATCGTTTTGTAACTATTAATTAGAATCATCCTTACTTGATTGCCCACAAGATTGAGCATACGGCCGTTACGACAGACAACAAAGTTGTAGCAACCTGCCATCCCCGGTCTTCCACATCCTTTTTCTTGTACTTAGGCTCTACATATACAATGTCATTCTGCTGAAGGTAAAAACAAGGAGAATCAAATATGTCCTTGGTACGCAGGTCGTGCATAAAAATCTGACGTTCGCCCTCTATTTCACGAATTACAGCTACCCGGTCTACTTTGGCCTTGGAAGTCAAATCTCCCGCCTTGGCTATGGCTTCCAGCAATGTCACGCGATCCCCGTCTACGGTGTATGTACCATTGCTTCCCACTGCTCCCAGAACCGTATATTTAAAATTCAAGAATTCAATGGAAACCAACGGGTCTTTCATGTATTCGCCCTCTTCTATCTTATTCTTAATCAAGTCGCGCACTTCGCTTACTTTCATCCCTTCAATGTGCAACTTGCCCAAAATAGGGAAATCAATGTCACCGTTCACATCCACACGATAACCTTTCTCGTTCACCTTGCTCGAAGCATCTGCAGTTACGCTTCCATCCGTTCCTACACGGAATGTACCATCATAAATATTGAACGGAATGGCCAGCTCCGGATTTTTGCAGCTGACAGTAATGCTCAGACGGTCATCCCGATGCACCACTGCCTCATGCTTGGTTTCAATGGGATATTTCAGTCCCATTTCCATATCCTGCAAATACACGAAATTCTTGCGCGACGCACAGGAAGTCAACAGCAACACGGCAAGCAAGCTTGCCCATAAATAGACTGGTTTCTTCATACGTTTAGGTATAGTTAAGTTATTAGTAATTTATTTCTATTTGTCTGTTCGAAGTAACATGTTCCGGCATAACAGGGCTGCCTCCTCATCGGGTCTGCATTCCAATACTCCCACAGGAACTTGTTCTACCATCCGAATCAACGTGTCATAAAGGCAAGCACGTAATTCCGCATCCTGATGAATGACACAGCATCCCGGAAAAAGTGCAATAAAGGCTTCGACCTCTTGCTGGCGGACAAAACGGTTTACTGAAGCCTGTTTCAAACGCACCATTCCACCTACCGGATAGGAAAGCGACTTATAACAAGGAGTCTTGCCACTCCACGGGGTACCATAAGCATATACCTCTCCATCCACGATACGTAATGTCGGGTTATCATCGTTCAGCAGCTCCGTTCCTTGTATATATTTCATCCACAGCGAAGAATGCGTGCTTTTTCCTGTTCCGCTCTTTCCCATAAATAGAAAAGCTCTGTTCTCACAGCACACAGCTGAAGCATGAATGGATACGGCATCCCGGTAAAGTACGGCCTGTGAATAAGCAATACGAAGCAAGGAAGACAATGCATGCCCAGCCCGTTTATCTTCTTCGTGCAAAAACACGCTGACAACAGAAAAACATCTATCGGCTTGCATGACATGCAATGTTCCTCCCTGTTCTGCAGAAAGTGTGACACAATACCCTTCTGCTTCTTTATACAAACTAACGTAGCCCATATCGCTGAGCGTATTCTCGATTAATTCACCCGAAGGCATCGCAGCCTTATTTTCCACCGAAGTACACACCGTACACTTCAGCAAAGCTTTTTCCTGCCCCTCCTTCTTACCATAGAAGGGGCGAAAAGAGGGTAATAAAGTATCAGCATCCCATCCTTCCGGAAGACTGACACTCACCTCAAATCCTGCAATAGAAAACTGATGTTCTATTCTCATTTCAATTGTCCTTTCAACAAACTGGAAAATACCCAAAAACCTTCTTTGGGCGCATAACGAAATGCAAAACGAATATTACGCTGAAAAGCACATGCCGTCTGCCATTTGCCGGCCAAAAGCGACTGTGACTTCCGCTGATGTCCGGGAACATACAAACCAAAATTCCCGCCCCTCCAGATAATATCAAGTAAAGGGGATGAATCTGAAGCTATCTCCTGATAAGGAAGATACGCCACTGGAAGTCCCAGATGTTCCACCAAAAATGCATGTAGCAACTGCTGCCATCTGTCCATTCCCAATTTTAATGTAATCTTTTTCATTTCTTCAGATTCCACCTCATCATGCAACTTATAGCAACTGCGGGCCATATCGCACAACTGACGCAATCCGATTCCCCATCCCAAAGCATGCTTTAAAATATGTAAGCTCTGAAGCAGGAGATTCAATACAGGAGAAGGAATCCTTACATCCTGTCCTCCTTCCAATCTCATATGATTATATCCATATTGCTGTTCCAGCTCTTTTGCATAACGTTGTAAAAAAGGATTATGCAAATCCAGCAAGCACGTATGATGCTCCACTTCTACTCCCTTCCATGCGTAGGTCACACTCTGATCGGCTTGTACCTTTCCCCGCAAGCCACACTGACGGATAAGAGAAAAAGCTTTTTCAAACATCTGCCGGCTATCGAAATAAAAATCAATATCCCCACATTCGCGTAACAAAGGGTTCTCATATAACGAGGCAATTCCTTGCCCCTTCTGTAATACAGGCTGAACTCCGCTTTCGGTAAACCATTGCACCAATAATTCCAGCGCCTTGTTCATCTGCATATTTTTACGCTCAATAGCATCTGTTTCTGCCATCCAGCGAACCAGTAGTTTCTCTTCCGGTAAAAAATGTTCAGGCAAATGCTGTATTCCCTGAAAAACAATTCCGGTAACAGTCTGCTGCCTTGACAAAAGGTACAAGTTCTTCCACTCCCCTGCAGATAATGGAAAACAAGACAAATCTTCTATCTTGCTCTCCCATAACCCTGCTCTCAACAACACAAGTAATGCTTTCTGTACCTTCTTCATATCTTTTTCACAGTAAAACCTTTCCTAACCAATCAATCCAAAAGCCTGCCAGTCTGCCAACTGTTTCTCCAAATCACGGCGAGCCACCTCTGCATCGACTTTATATTCCTGACACAAACGTTTTGTTAGTTCATCCAAGGTGGTACACCCATCAGCTACACACTGCCATATCCATGCTGCCGTCTGATTCAAGCTATACACTTTACTCATATTTACATTACCAGCACAGGCATCCACAATCATGTAGCGATTGCCAATCTTACGCAGTTGAATTCCTTTACGTATCTCTATCTTATCCATATCAAATCTATTAGAATTTTTTACCCATAAAAATGGACATGGCCGTAAGCCATACGATTTTAATATCCATCCATAAAGAGCGGGTACGCATATATTCCAAATCCATTCTAAGACGTTCCAGCATTTTTTCCATCGTATCAGTGTAGCCGTTGTAAAGAGTCGCTTTAGAAAACAGCCCCGGACGCAAACGATACAACAACTCATAATCCGGATTGATGGCCTTAATCTTATCCACGAAATATTTCCGTTCCGGACGTGGTCCCACAAAACTCATTTCTCCTTTCAACACATTCCATAGTTGCGGCAATTCATCCAGATGATGCACCCGTAAGAAACGTCCGATTCGGGTCAGCCTCCGGTCATTTTTCTGGCAAAGAGCCGGTTTTCCATCCGATTCCGAATCGACCGACATCGATCGAAACTTATACAAAATGAAAGGCTTTCCACCATACCCGATACGTTCCTGACTAAAAATCACTGGCCCCCCATCCTCATGCTTGATTAACCAGGAAATAAGTAAAAACACCGGCGAAAAAATAATCAAGGCTATCAAGCTTACAATTACATCAGCCACACGTTTCACTCTGCAAGCTGTAACCGACATCCCCGCACTCGGATAATAATAATGGTCCTTTGCCACATAAGCCATCATGGCTTTGGACATGACATCTTCTTTGTTTACATTTTTCATAACTCCAAGTATATGGTTAAACATTTATCAATCATACATTCCTTCGTAAACATGTCACGATAACGTTTAGTCGCACCTTCCGAAAAATTCCGATAGACCTCCCCATTTTCCGTTACCGCTTCAATTGCCCGGGCTAAATCTTGCGCATTCCCCGGTTCCGCATTCATCCCCGATACACCTTCTTCATTCACCCAGGACACTCCTGACTGAGGTATTCTGGTAGCTACCACAGGCTTTCCGCACGACATTGCTTCTATCTGCACAATACCAAACGCTTCTGTTTTCTGCACACTGCTCATGCAAAATACATCGCAGGCTCCGTAGTAGGCAGGCAGTTCCTCGTCACTGACTCTCCCTAATAGTTTCACCTTTTCCTGCAAATTCAAGGAAACAATTTCCTTCTGCAGCTCTTCCTTCAAAGCCCCAGATCCCCCAATCAGCACCACAAAATCATCCTTCAAATATTGGGCTGCCTCCACTAAAAAACGGTACCCTTTATAGGCTACCAGACGACCAAGTGAAAACACGATTTTCTTGCCCGAATACTCACTTCTGAGGGCCTTCACCGCTTCCGGTACAGGTTGCATCGGTTCTACTCCGATAGGCAGACAGACCGTTTTATGCTGCACGTGTTGTAAAAAAGGCGATTCTGCCAAATAGACGGGAGAAGTTCCCACAATCACATCAGCACGCTTCAACAGCCATTGCTGCAAAGGATAATACAGCTTCAGCAACATCTTTTGCTTTTGAATGTCACTGTGCCAATGAAGCACTACTTTTCCTTTATATCCAGAAAGGAACAAGGCCAAACAAGCCATAGGGTCAGGATGATGTACATGAATTATATCATACTTTCCACAAATTTTACGCAAAGTGAAAATCATGGAAGGCGAAATCATCGTTGCACAAGCTTTAACCCAAGTATGGGTACAAATCAGCTGTGCATGCTCATTCAGCAAGATAATCCGGTCCTCCCCTTCCTCTGCTGCACACAGCATGTGACATCCGATTCCCCTTTCGGACAGTCCTTTCATTAAATCAAATGCAACTTTCTCAACTCCTCCACGTATGGGATAGAATTTTCCTAGTTGCAATACTTTCAGATTTTCCACATTCATAGACTTCAATTTATTCCCAGAAAATGCTACTACCTACACATTTATAGGCCAGCATTCACTTTCACCATTTCAGGGTATCCGAGTATGTTTTCAAGTTAATTTAGAATAATAGATATGCGCCTTCAATCAGCACATCCCAATATTTAGCAGCCTCACTCTCGAAGCCATCAGAAAAATTCATAGCAAATAATTTACACGATTAACCACGTTTCGTCAGTTCGTCGTACAAACGAATATAATCAGAATAACGATCTTCTTTTTTAAAATGCATCAATGCATATTCCCGGCATCGTCCTTGATAATAAGACTTACCCCGCTGCCGTATCATTCGTGCAGCTTCCAACAACCCCTTATAATCACCCTGCTCCACTATGAAGCCGGTCTCATCCGTCACAGCTTCTACACTTCCTCCTGTCCGGTAAGTTACCACCGGAGTACCGCAAGCTATCGCCTCCATATTGACCGTAGGATAATTATCCTGCCAGGTAGGATTAATAAACGCGTCGGCTATAGAATACAGTCCGGCCAACTGCTGTATATTCTCTGTCCGGGCTATACCAATGATATTTTCAGGCAGTCTCTTTCTTTCCTCCGGTTTAATACCTACCAGCACAATCAGTTCCTCTTTCTTCAGAAGAGCAGCCATCTGAATGAAATCATCCAGCCCTTTTTCCCGGCTCCAGATACTGGCTACCCCCAGCAACACATGCTTATCGCCCAGCCCATATTTCTCCCTTACCTCCTGTGCATCGTACACACGAAAAACCTCCGTATTGATACCATTATGAATCACCTGGAAATTATATCCGCAGAAAAAAGACTGCTGCATCTCCGACTTTATCCAATTGGATACCGGTACAATCACCAGTTTGTCTTGAGGCATGGAAGTAAAAGCCTCCTTCTTATCAAGATAGTTCTGCCGACTACGGTCTACCCACAAACTTGCCGGAAATTCCTTACGCTGAGGACACTCTCCGCACCCACTTTGCCAACGGTTACAGTTCACATAAGAATAATAATAACAATGTCCCGTATAAAGCCAGCAGTCGTGTACAGTCCACACTACCGGAATATTGCATTTTGACAAGTACTCAAACAAAATCCGGTAATTCAGAAAATAGCCATGAATGTTGTGTATATGAATCACATCCGGCTGAATCCGTTCAATCTGCCGGATAAATTGCCGAGTAGCCAATGAAGAAGCCAGTCCATGACGGTCAAACAAGCGCGTTTCCAGCCCATGCCATGCCACACTCCATTTTCCACCCACCGGCACCAGCTTTGAACTACAAGGCTTTATTCCATCACGTCCACGGCTGTAAGCAATATAGCTCTGCCATCCGTTCTGCATGGCCAGTTCCCCAATTTCCTGCATAATGCGCCCCGTAGAAGTAGACACACGCAGCACCGGATTTATCTGAAGCAATGTTTTCATTTTGCAGTTATTGAAGTAAACAAGCGAATCCATTGTGACATGACCGCCTGTTCTGAATAAGTGTCCACCACTTTTCGGGCATTCAGCGACAACATTTTCCGATAAGCCTCATCCTCCATCACCTCCATCATGGCATAGGCCAACGCTTGAATATCCCCGTTCGGAACCAACAAACCGTTTATCCCGGGCTGAATGATATCTTTCGGGCCACATTTATAGTCAAACGACACTACGGGAAGTCCGCAGGCCATCGCCTCAATCATCACCATCGGAAAACCTTCATAATTGGAACTCATCACCAGCAGATCACTCTTCACGTACTCTTCCCCTATCTGTTTGGTAGGCTTGTTAAGCCGGACTGTATCCTGCAGTTCTGCCTTATCAATCATCTGTTGAAGCATTTCCCGCCATTCTCCCTGACCAAAAATATCCAGTTTCCAGTCAGGAAACTTTCCGGTATACTGAACCAACTCCCAAGCCTGAATCAGGCGATCAAACCCTTTCTGATAGTCCAGACGTCCCACCGCAATCACCCGCTTGTTCATCACATCCGAATAAGCATCACTCACATGCATGGCTGCATTGGGAATCACCTCGATGTTGGGTAAATGTCCCCAATACCCCCTGTCTTCATTGGTCAGCACCACAAACTTGTCAAAGCGGCGCACTATCTGTTCATCCTGCCGTGTACGCAGTTTATCAATCCATCCCAGCAACCCTTTCCGTCCATACTGCAAGCGGAAAAACTTGCAATAATGCAACTCCAGCACTTTCTTGCTTCCATCCTTTATATCCGGGATAAATGAAGATTCAGAAGGGTAAAGCGACACCACAATGTCCGGTTTCTCTTTCAGGAGCAATGCCGTCAGTTTCCGTTTATGCTCTTTTCTTTTACGGAGATAGCCGGTTATCTTTTTCCATGCTCCTTTTCCATTATCCTCCGAGTAATTGATTCCCAAATCTGTCATGCGTACCTTCTCCGGAAACGGATAAAAAGGAGGACACTGGTGCTGGTCGGTTGTTACCACAGCAACCTCCCATCCAGGAAGTTGTGAAAGGTAAGTTACCTTGTTCAGAAGTACCCTTTCCATCCCTCCGGGATTATATGTGGAGTGGGTGCAATAGATGATTTTCATGGCTCTGCTAATTCTTTATCTTCTTCGTTCACTGATGCAGCCAAACATAGGAATGGAGCAAAAACAAGGAATATATCAGTTGATACCTTAAGCCATACAATGAAATTTATCAACAAGAAGATAATAAACATATCCCTATACTGCTTTATCTTACTAGCACATACCTGACATACTTTTACAAAAAAAAGAGAGAAGGTGATTAGACCCATTAATCCAAAATAAAATAAAAACCGTGAATATCCTACGTCTGTACCTTTATAAAAACCAGTCCATACTTTACCTACATAATAGGGATCGATAGTTGTTGGAGCCATGTGCCCATCTCCAATAAGCCAAGTCCATGCATTGTCCGGAAAAATAAACTGGGCAGCTAATTGATTATTAGAACGTACTTCCCAACGTCCGTTCTCTGCCAAGCTGAAAAAACCTTCAAACCCAAACTGAAAATAATTCTGCCATTGCTGACTGAAGTTATATAATCCCACAGCAACCATAATACTTACGCACATTCCGCCTACAACCCAACGCGTCAATTTTATCCGAGCGTATTCAGAAATATCTCTTTTAAAATAACACGTATAAAACAAATACACAAGCGACAGTCCAACTCCCACAACAGTTGTTCGACCAATAACACTTCCTATGCAAGTTATAATACAAAATGCAGCTAAAAGTAATGTGATATAAAATTCCCCCTTCTCCTTTTGTGCTGCTTTAGGTAACAGAAAAGCAATCATTACCAACAATGTAGAGAAACGGGTACCAGCTACATCTAATGCACAGCCCAAACCATAAAGACGGTTTTCGTTTTTACCCATAAAGCCTTCGCCATCCAATATACTATCAACAACCATCTTAACCGCTGGAATTGTATCAATGGCAATTGCTAAAAAACACTGCAACACCCCAACCGAAATAAGATAGGTACAAACATTTTCCACCGTCACTGTTCCATGTGTAAATTTAATAACACTTACCACAAAATATGCAGCTGCTAACCAAACCCACATGGATACTACATATCCCAGATAAGAGTCATCCGGCGTATTATTTAACACCATCGATATCAAACTAGCCAAAGAAACTAACGCTGCCCACAATGATACTGAAAAAATACCTTTATCAATCTGCGCACTTCTATTTCTCGCTAATTTCATCAATAAAAGAATTCCTCCCATGGCTGCCAACATCATTTTTGTATTGACAGTCGACAAAAAAGTAGGATAAAATGGAAAGAAGAAAAAACTGGTGAAAACAAGAGTCAACAGCACTTGTATTATTTTCATATTTTCTAGTTTATCGTATTGACACGTGAAAATTTATTTTCAATAGATACCACAATTTTATAGACAATTATTTTTTATACATAATGCTATAAAGAAAACGTAGAACAATCCAGTCGTGCAATGTCACTAGCCAGAACTGGCCATGAGCAGCGCAAGCTTCCACCAAACGTATTCTTAACGAAACTTCTTTACTGTTCCATATATGACTATTTGATTCAGGATACCATTCTTTCCAAAACGGATATAACTTACTGGTATGTCCTGCTAAAAACGGCCACTTCATCAAAAGCATAAATGAATACCCTTCTTCACGCCATGCTCCATGATAGCGTTTTTCAAGAAATGAAAGCACGCGGTCTGAATTATATTTCAATTCAATCAAATGCTTCGGTTGGAAAACATTTGTCATTGATGCACTATTGGAAACATAATGATATAAAGCCTTTCCCACATACGCCACCTTATGTGCGTATGAAAAAAGAAACATCATCGTCATATCTTCACCCATAGCATATCCAGCCGGAAATATGATATGATAATCTCTATATAGACTACGCTTGACTAGTTTGTTCCATACATTATATTTCATCCGTCCATGAAGCATCCCTTTCAAAGCAGCTTCCGGAGTATCATAAGAAGGTTGTTTCAAATAGCGTTCATTATCCGGATAAGAGATATAATAATCACTCCAAACAACATCTGCCTTTTCTCGATATGCTGCTTCGTATAGTGTTGACAGCATATCTTTTTCTACAAAATCATCGCTATCACAATGAAATATATATTCTCCAGAAGCCACAGCAAGACCTGTGTTGCGAGCAGCCGGAAGCCCTTTGTTTTCAGTATGAGTCAGAATCTTCACGTGACTGATGCGCTCTGGATAGTCGGCAAGCACTTTGTGCAATACATCGATGCTGCCATCTGGTGAAGCATCATCTACAAAAACATACTCAACATCCGTCATCGTCTGCTCCATAAGCGACCGTACGCATCGCTCTATGAACTTCTCAACCTTATAGACCGGTATGATAACCGAAACCTTATATTCCATCTGTTTTGATTTTATACAGCAACCCACTCTTTACACAAAATTCTTTCAGAAGTAAATTCCTCACAACTATCCGGGTTAAACCAAATATTGGGGGCAACAACAATTTTGTCGGAATGTGCGTTCAGGAATGCACTCCACCAACTATAGGTACTATTTGATATAATATTATGCTTGCATACACTCATCAACTGCATGTCAAAATGACTTCCCCATCCACTGGCAGGATTTCCTTCAACCAATGTATAATCAAAATCTTTAAAGTGTTCTTTCACCCATTCTGGATTGTCTGCAAAGACATAAAACTTAGGGCGATTAACCTTTTCAGCCATTAGCCGGACCGCCTTTTGATAATATTCCACAGGACACGTATTCTGATACCAAACGCGCTGTGCATAGTCTTTTCCTTTACGAACATGGATGGCAACGGACTCGCATTCTTCCATCTCTTTTTCCAGTTTTCTATTCTTTTCATCAGTAAAAGGCTGGAATGTAAAACAACACTTCACGTCTTTTTCTATTGTTTCCACCATCTTAGCATTCTGAAATACACCTATGACATATTGAGCTTTCCTGCTAGCCACAGGCAAATCAACATCAAAGGCCGTAGGCATATTGACCACGCCAGAAAGAAACGGCAGATATTTCCGACGAATCTTTGAAAAAAGATCAGGACCTCCTCCTAATTTCAGCACATCCCAAGAAGAAGCCTGATCTATCTTTGCTTTCGGAAAAATGTAAGTATTCGGCCAACTACAGGTATTAAACCTTTATATACAACAATAGCGACTGTCACTATGAACCTAATAGTATCAGCCGCTATTGTTTTGTTGAACCCATATGTTACAGTTTATATCAGTTACAAGATTCCTCCTTTTGCCTTGTCAGTACACATTCCGGATGTTTCAACTTCCATTTATGTGGAAGTAGATTCAAAAGTTCTTCTTGGGTTGCCTTTTTGTGATAAGGCATTTGTGCGATAACATCGTTCAGGTATACCCTGGGATTTACCCCGTGCGCCTTACATGTGGCCAGCAGAGAACATATGACAGACATATTAACCGCAGCTTCGTGATTACCACAGAAAAGAAAATTTTTTCTGCTCAGAGTGATGGGCCGTTGGACATTTTCCGCCAGATTGTTGTCCCAGTACAGGCGGCCATCGTCCAGACATCTCATAATATTATCCCATTTGGTATAGGCATATGTTATGGCCTTGCCTGTCAAAGAACTTGGACTGTATTTAATTCCTTCTGTCTCCATCCATACCTTCATTGCCTCCATGATTGGCCTGGACAGTTCCTGACGCGTCTGTCTGCGCTCATCATATGACAGGCCGGCTTCGTCACACTGGCGTTCTATTTTATAGATATGCTGTATCTGAGTCAGTGCATGTTGCGCCATCTCCCTGTTTTCATCCAAAGCCTGCTCAAAATGACGGCGTATATGC
>ENA-OPAA01000010-OPAA01000010.1-human-gut-metagenome-genome-assembly--contig:-NODE-10-length-148286-cov-11.753270_pt1 | contig 148286 bp, 120 predicted proteins | sample MGYA00241049_ERZ501414 | MGnify/ENA primary metagenome ERZ501414 (study PRJEB25962, sample SAMEA2042520) | human gut metagenome | biome: human gut; feature: human-associated habitat; material... | reverse complement strand
GCTCAACAACAGCAACAACGGCAACATACAGCTTCACGACAGAGGGAAAGCATAATGGAATGCTTGTGCGCTGCATAGTAAAGGATGCAAGCGGAAATAGCGTGACGAGCAATGAGGCAAAATGCAGTACATCAGCGGCGCTCAAGATAACAGGGCAGCCGTCCGACTGCATCGTACCAGTAGGAAGCCAGGCAAGATTTGCGGTAAAGGCAGAGGGAACTGGACTTAAATACCAGTGGCAGGTAAAATTCCCTAACGAGAGCTGGAAGAATTCAGGCTCAACAACAGCAACAACGGCAACATACAGCTTCACGACAGAGGGAAAGCATAACGGAATGCTTGTGCGCTGCATAGTAAAGGATGCAAGTGGAAATAGCATAATAAGCTCTGAAGTAAAGGCGAATATAATATCTGTTGAGGATTGGGAGCTTCCAATTATGTAATTTAATATTAAAATCAAAATAGAACTTTATACGAGTAATCAAACTTTTTGTGGGGTTGCCAAAGTTTATGAGGGTCAGTCGTGAGGGGCTGGCCCTTTTAGAATGCCAGTTTTTGAGGGGGTGAGGGTTTGGTTTGAGGGAGTGTGAGGGGAATTTGTAAACGTCAAACCACCCGCCTTGGATAACTAGCATTTTTGTGAGACACTCTAAAAAACACGAAAAAACTAATCGTTTTTTAGAGGAGGTAAACTATCATGGATTCACTCACCCATAATGTAAGGCGTGCTAACTGGTTAAATATTATAAATCAATGTCAGGAACGACCTGCAAACGTAACCGTCCGACAATGGCTGAAACACCAACGCAGGTGATAGCAGACAGCGACCACCATAACAGCAAGTGTTATATGTGGGTGCACCGTTCCGGAGAGTTTTATACCAGGCGTCCAATCGTGATATATGAATACCAGAAAGGTCGCGATCATCAAAAACCTCTGGATTTTTACAAAGATTATAAAGGAATCCTTGTAACGGATAGTTTGCAGCAATACCATTTGGTCGACAAAAAGCTTGCAGACGTAACAAACGCAAACTGTTGGGCGCATGCAAGGCGTGATTTTGCGGATGCGGTTAAGGCTGCAGATAAAAAAGATCCATCGTCTGTAAGACAATCGGCTGCATACCAGGCTTTGCAGAAGATCGCCGAGTTTTATAATGCTGATACCGAGTTAAAAGAACTCTCATCAAAGGAACGTCTTCAAAAACGGCAGGAACTGATCAAGCCGATGGTTGAAGAAGTTTTTGCGTGGGTAAAACAGCAGGCGAGTGACTGTACAGTACCTCCAAAATCCAAAACAGGTCATGGACTTAATTTTGTAATTAATCAGGAAAAATACCTAAGAGTATTTCTCGAAGATGGTGATGTTCCAATTGATAATTCCGCCTCAGAGAAAGCTATACGTACCTTTTGCCTTGGCAAGAAAAACTGGATGTTCCACAATACTGCAAAAGGAGCCTCTGCCAGCGCAATGGTATATAGTATTTCTGAAACCGCAAAGCTGAATAATCTGCGACCGTATTATTACTTTAAATATATCCTTACAGAGTTGCCTAAACTCTGTGATGAAAGAGGAAATATAGATCCTACAGAATTGGATTATCTCATGCCATGGTCAGATAGCCTTCCGGATGAATGCCGGAAACCACGCCGCTCATAATAGGCGGCGTTGATTTTAACAACCTGCGTATGATTTAACGTTTACGTTTGAGTAGTTAATTAGTGGTTGAATAAGTAAAGTCAGGGTGGACATGAGTTCACTCTGTTTTTTATATAAAATTTATATTTTACTTTCATATTATTGTAAATAGTGGTAATCTGTTATTAGTACTAAAGGTGTATGATATTGTATTTTTAAAGGAGCGTTGATATGACAAAACATGTATTAAAGAGAATGATAGGAGTTGTCCTTTGCTTATGTCTATTGCTTCAATTACTGCCTCAGGCTCAAAATGTACTTGCAGCATCTAGTAAGGTTGAGACGGCGCTGGACTGGGCACAGAAAATTGCAGATGATAATAGTCATGGGTATTCACAACAACATAGAAATGGACCAGATTATGATTGTTCTTCATATGTGAGTACTGCACTTGTAAAAGCCGGATTAAATGATAATGGTAGTCTTACAACTTATACTATGAAGAAGTATTTGTGCTCAAAAGGATTTACATGGATTCCTTGGAGCTCAATTGGAGGTCAGAGTGGTTTAAAAAGAGGTGATATTCTATTAGATGAAGATACACATACGGAATTCTATATTGGAAATGGAAAGATGATTGGAGCACATAGGGATTATGGATATCCAGCAACGGGAGATCAAACTGGAAAAGAAATATCTGTTCAAAGTTTTTATAATAATCAATATGGTATTTCATGGAACGGAGTATTACGATATGAGGAAACAAATCCTGTCACAACTACACCATCCATCTGGAAAAACAGTGACAGCTATACGGTAGGAAATTCGGCAACATTAACCTGGAACAGTGTAGATAATGCAACAGGATATTGGTTTTCAGTCTGGTATAAGGGGGAACAAATTGTTACAACTCAGGTTTCAGGAAGCTCGGAGTATACATTAAATAATCTGGGCGAGGGAGAGTATACTGCCTATATAACGGCTTATAATGATAGCAGTAGTAAGCAGGGCTATGTGACCTTTAGGGTAAATTATGTTTCTGGCGAGCAGACGATTCCAAACGGTAGATATCAGATATGCTCTGCTTTGGACAATTCATCTGTTATATCTATTTCAGGCGCATCAACGGATGATGAGGCAAATGTATTGTTATATGCAAACGAGAGACATGATAATCAGTATTTTGATTTTGAATATTTGGGAAATGGATATTATAAAATAACTGCAAAACATAGCGGAAAGGTGCTGGATGTTTATTGGGAAAAGATGGAAGCAGGAGCAAACGTTCAGCAGTACTATTGGAATAATGGTGATAATCAGCAGTGGGTAGTAAAAGATGCAGGTGATGGATATTTTTACATTATATCAAAATCAAATAGTTTGTATATGGATGTGTATGGAGGTGTAGCGTCGAATGATGTCAATATTGATACATATACGGGACATGGAGGAACCAGTGAAAAATGGAAACTGATTCCAGCAGGTGAGAAGTCTGTTGCTGATGGAAAATATCAGATATGTACTGCTTTGGACGATTCAAGTGTTATTTCAATTTCTGAAGCATCAAAAGATGCATGTGCTAATGCATTGCTTTATGCAAATGAAAATCATAAGAACTAGGTGTTTAATTTTGAATATCAATGGGATGGATATTATAAAATCATCGCAAGACACAGTGGAATGGCGCTTGATGTTTATAATTCAGAACAGTCAAGTGGTGCAAATGTAGAACAGTATCCTTGGAAAAACAGTGATAATCAGAAATGGGTTGTTAAGCCTGCTGGAGATGGATATTATTATATCGTTTCAAAAGGCAATGGATTATATCTGGATGTGTACGGCGGAGTGGCTGTGAATGATGCCAATATAGATACATATTTTGGACATGGAGGAGCCAGTGAAAAATGGCGTTTAATACCTGTAAATGAACCAGAGAATCTGCTTACAGTAAAAGGATGTTCGGTATCATTGAAGGAAAACATAGGAGTTAATATGTATGCTTCCTTTTCAGATGATATATTAGAAGATGATGGGGCAAAAGTCAGATTTACATATGCCGATAATTCTTATATAGAAGTGCCTCTTTCAAATTATATGTCAACAACCTATAATAATGAGAATGTAAAGAAAATTACATTTGATACAGTACCTGCAAAACTGACTGAGAAAATCAAGGTAAGTGTAATAAAGAGTGACGATACTCAGACTAATATGTTTTCATTTTCAACAAGTGATTATTTGTATGCGCTTATAAATAGTACTGATAAATCAATTGGTGCAAACCAGAAGAATATTGCCAAGGCTCTATTAAATTATGGGGCATATTCACAGATTTACTTCGGGGTAGACACAGCAGACCTGGCGAATAAAAAACTAACTGATAATACCGTAGAAAAGACAGATAGCGATACAGTGATTAAGTCTATTCAAGGTCAAGAAAATGGGCTGTTAAGTAACAAAGATTTTGAATATATAGGTTCATCACTGGTGTGTGATTCTAGTACTGATTTAAAACTGTATTTTGTCAATAAGAGCCGACTTACGATGAAGCAGATAGAAAATCAATATGATTTATCTGTGGCAAACAAGAATACGCATGGATTTGATGTAGGAACGGATGGCAATATTTTATGGATTAAGGTAAAAGATTTAAGACCAAATGAACTGGAGGAGATGTATTCAGTAAGAATTTTATCGGATGATGGTTCAGTTATCGTTGAAACAAGTCCGAGTGTATATATAAAAAAGGCATTGTTATCGGAAGATGTAAAGTTGGAAAATTTGTGCAAGGCTATGTGGATGTATGGACAGGCAGTGAGGGATTATGGAAAGTGATGATTTTGAGGAAAGGAATTGTTTATGAAGAGAATAGTTAGTGTACTAATGTCAATAGTGGTTGTTTTGAGTTGCGTTGTATTTATTATGCCACCAAATATTGTGTTAGCTGTAAATTACACGTGGCCAGTCGATAAGTCAATTGGAATATCTAGCGGTTTTGGTTCGTATAGTGGACATACTGGCTGTGATTTTGCTTGCAGTATTGGACATGATGTATATGCTGTAGCTGATGGAACTGTGGTAACGGCAACGGATTCAGGATGTACAGGGTCACATAGATCAGATGGTTACCCGAAATGTTCGAAAGGGGCAAACTGTCCTGCGACCAAATTAAACAAAAATGGAAAAGGCTCATATGCTAATTGGATTATTATTAGACATGGGACTAATGTATATTCGTTATATGCGCATTTATCAACAGAAAGCCTTAAAGTTAAAGTAGGAGATACTGTAAAACAAGGACAAAACATTGCAAAAACTGGTTCGGCAGGAAATGTAACTGGACCCCATTTACATTTTGAACTTAGAATAGGAGGTAATTCAACAGGTTATGCAAAAAATCCAGCATCTTATTTGAGTCGTGAAAATGTTACACCAGTAACAAATCCCCCAACCTACTCCAACTTCTGGGTAGACCATTACCTATTTGATTTATCTGAGACGGTATCATTCACTGCTGTGGCATCGGGAGCAGACAATTATACAATAGGAATCGACAAGACCGGTGTTGGTCGTGTTGTGACAGAAGGTTGTGGAAGTACGTATACTATTTCAGCTGACAGGCTTGGAGCAGGAGAGTATTCAGCATATATGACGGTTGCAAATAGCGCGGGATATGTTGATACTTACAGAGTATATTTTGTTGTAGTTGAAAAATGTAATTTTGGAGATAAATTTTCAGCAAGGATTCAGAATATAGGAACCGGATGCTATATTACAAACAAAGATAGCAAAATCGTTGGAGCTCCTGAGAGCGGATATAATGATCAGATATGGTTTTTTAATAAGTGTTCAGATGGTTCATACACCATCATGAGTCAGCTTGATGGACTCATGATGGATGATGAATGGGACAGCGATGTTCCGGCAGGTGCTGATATTCGCGCATGGAGTGCTACGGGACAGGATAAGCAGAGATTTAATATATATTATATGGATGATGCATTTTATATCCGACCGGCAAATACCAAAACTCTTGTCGTAGATATGGGAGCAGGAGAGCCATATAATGTGGCATGCTACAACCTTTCAAGGAATGCTGGACAGCAGAAATACAGGTTTGACATGGTTGGCATGGGCGATTATATTCCATACGGACTGGGAGATGAATTTTATGCACAGCTCAGGTGTCAGGGAACAAATTTATATGTAACAAATCAAAGTGGTAATGTAGCAGGCGCTGCGGCAACAGCTGATGACAGTCAAATATGGAAATTTATGAGACAGTCAAATGGGGCCTACGTTATTCAGAATACATTGGATGGTTCATATATAGATGTAGAAAATTCAAATGATGCAAATAAGACCAATTTCCTTTCGTATAATGAATATACAGGCAACAGGAATCAGCAGTTCTATTTCTATGAAATGGACAATGCTTTTTATATCAAACCTTTAATCAGTAATACCAGGGTAATGGATATGCAGTCAACTGCTCCATACAATGTGGCACTATGGGATAAGGGAAATGACTGGGGACCACAAAAGTTTGATGTGATAAAAGTCAGCCACAGTGATGACAACATGAGTAAACCGGTTGAGACGTCGTATTTTAAAGGACATAAATATGAGCTCTATAATGAATCAATGACCTGGGAGTCGGCTAAGCTCTTTTGTGAGAAAAAGGGAGGACATCTTGTTACTATTTCAGATGAGAAAGAGAATGAATTTGTTAATGGCATGAGATGCCGTAACCTTTCAACCGATTACCAGCAGAGTATATGGCTTGGAGGTTCTGATACAGCAAATGAGGGAACATGGTCTTGGATTACAGGTGAACCGTTTACATACAGTAACTGGGAACCAAACGAGCCTAATGGTGGAACCTCGCAGAATTATCTTCAGATGTATTCATCAGGTAACTGGGATGATGTGCAGAATGAAGCTGGCAGATTTGTGTTATGTGAATATGATTCGGTACAACCAAAGCTGACACCTGTTGCCAGTTCGCTCAGTCTGAGTGATAATATTGGATTTAATATTTACATGCAGATATCCGATGATGTGCTGAGTGATGATGGTGCAATGATGATTATTACAAATTCGGATGGAAAGGTCATTAAGAAGCCGATTTCGTCATATGAGACAACAACGTATCAGGACAAATCGGTAAAAAAAATAGTCAGTATGGTACCTGCGGCAAAGATGTCCGGAAAGCTTTCATTTAAAATTTTAAAATCAGATGGAACAGAAAGCAGTACTTATATATGTTCAGTTATGGATTACGCAAATGAAATGATTAAGAAAGCCGATACTGATAATGAGTGTAAAAAGGCACTTCCTCTAGTAAAGGCAATGCTGAACTATGGAGCGTATTCTCAGATATATTTTGGTGAGGACAATACGAATCTTGCAAATGCCATATTAAAAGATGACAATACTGCAACGATAAAGAGTGAGGATATAATAAAATCTATTACATACAGTGAGCAGGGGCTTTTTAGCAATAAAGATTTAGGGTATATAGGCTCATCACTTATATGTGAATCAGATACCTCATTAAAGCTGTATTTTAACAATAAGAATAAGCTAACAGAGAAGCAGATAAAGGGTAGATATGATATCAGCACACTTGACAAAAACAAGCATGATTATGATACTGGTGTTGACGGAAGCATTTTTTGGATAAAGATAAAAGGCATAAAACCAGCAGAGCTCGGTAATGTTTATGGAGTAAACCTGGTATCTGATGAGGGTTCAGTTATTGTGGAGACGAGTCCATATGTGTATGTGAAAAAGGCATTGGAGTCTGGTGATAGCAGGCTGCAGAATCTGTGCAAAGCAATGTGGGCTTATGGACAGGCTGCAAGGGAGTATGAAAAGTAGTGTTCAAGAAAGGAATTGCTTATGAAGAGAGTATTTAGTGTATTAATGTCAATAGTGATTGTTTTAAGTTGCATTGTATTTATTATGCCACCAAATATAGTGTTGGCAGCAAATAATGCTGACGATATAGTTTCTATTGCAAGAGGAGAATTAGGAAGTACAAATTATAGTAAATATTATGGTGGAAATAAAGGTGCTTGGTGTGCAGATTTTGTCTCATGGTGTGCTCAGCAGGCTGGGGTTGACAGTATAGCCAAGAGTTCTTCTTGTTACAATATGTATATCGGTATGAAGAATAATGGCTGCCAAGAAGTTAGTTCTCCTCAAAAGGGGGATATTGTATTTTTCTATTGTACAAAATGCAGTTCAACAGCTGGAAAATGGTGTCATGTTGGAATCATGGAGGATTCCACATACTCTATTGAAGGAAACAGATGGAGTAATGGTGTATCAAAGGTAGAAAGAGGAAACTCATATTCTCATAATGGAGATTTAGGTTATAAGCATAGAGATGGAATTGTTAGAAAATATTTGAGACCTAAATATAGTTTCCCAAATCCTGTCACAACTACACCATCCATCTGGAAAAACAGTGACAGCTATACGGTAGGAAATTCGGCAACATTAACCTGGAACAGTGTAGATAATGCAACAGGATATTGGTTTTCAGTCTGGTATAAGGGGGAACAAATTGTTACAACTCAGGTTTCAGGAAGCTCGGAGTATACATTAAATAATCTGGGCGAGGGAGAGTATACTGCCTATATAACGGCTTATAATGATAGCAGTAGTAAGCAGGGTTATGTGACCTTTAGGGTAAATTATCTTGATATAGGTACAAATTTTATAGCTAATATAATTAAAGTTGATTCATGGAGTCATGTGGTTAATGATAATACAAATGCTTGCATAGGTAAAGAAGTGGGAAATGCAAACGAGTATTATGAATTCGTAAGACAGAGTGATGGCTCATATATAATTAAATCACTTGAAGATGGAAAATATCTCGAGGTTTCTGATGGTGGAAATAAAAATGGTCAGAATGTGGGCTTTAGTGATTATACAGGAGAAAATAACCAAAGATGGTATATAAAGAATGGCTCTAGTGGAAAAATATTAATTCCTAAAAACGCAACAGGATCGTGCCTAGATATATCTAATAATGGCTCAGCAGTAGGAACAAATGCACAAATATGGGCTCAGGCGGGAGTGGCAGCCCAGGAATTTAGTATATATACACAGTCGAATATTCCAAACTTCATTAATTTTGGAGATGATTTTTACGCAAATATAATCAAAGCAAGTACATGGAGTACTCTTGTAAATAAGAATCCTAATTTGGAAGTTGGTGGAGAGGGTGAAGCAGAAGGAAGCGATATATGGCATTTCAGACGAATGAAAGATGGTACATATATCATACAGTCTCTATTTGATGGAAAATATCTTGATGTTGAGAAATTTAGCAATCAAAAGGGAGCTAACGTATATTGCTATGATTATACAGGTGATAGCAATCAGAGATGGTATTTGACATTGGGAAAAAATGGAAAGGTCTTAATTCCAAAGAATGCTACTGGATTATGTTTAGATGTTTCTAATGATGGTTCGGACGCTGGGACAAATGCACAGCTATGGGAGCCAAACGGAACAACTGCTCAGGAGTTTAATGTTTATAAAGAGGACACGATAAAGCTAGGCACGGCAAATGTTACTTTATCAAATAACAACTATATATATGATGGCAAAGAGAAGAAACCGGATGTAACAGTAAAATATGGATATGCTACGTTACAACAAGGCACAGATTATACGGTGGAGTATTCAAATAACGTAAAAGCAGGTACAGCTACCGTTACAATAAAAGGCACCGGAATATATTCAGGTACAGTTTCTAAAAACTTTGAAATAAAAGAAGCTTTATATACGGTGTATGGATATCAGGTTGTTATCAATGGAAATTTCGATTTGAAATATTATATTGATTTGTCAAAAGAAGCTGCAAATGATACCGATGCGTACATTGAGTTTAAAGTCGGTGATAAAGTACAAAAGGTAAAACAGAGAGAAACATCGAATGGACACTATGTTTATACATGTGAAGTTCCTGTAGCTCAGATTGGTGACAAAGTGACGGCAACACTACATTATAAGGATAAATCATATGCTCTTACACAGTATTCGGTCAAAGATTATCTAAATACAATAGTTCAAAACAAAGATAAAAAAGAAGAGTATGGAAAGGCTGCAGACATTGCATCAGCTATACTGAATTATGGGGCAAGGGCACAGTTATATTTTGGATATAAGACAGATTCATTAGTTTACAGTGCTTTACCGGATGCTGAGATAAAAAAAGTGGATTCTATTTTGGCACAGGATATTAAGAAAGCTATAACCAATAAGGAAAGCGGCAACCTTGAAAACAATGATTTCAAATACTATGGAGCTTCATTAGTATGCAAGTCAGATACAGGAATGAAACTGTATTTTGAAAATAAAAATAGTCTTTCTCTTAAAGAGATTGAGAAGAAATATGATATTTCGGTTAAAGATTGTAAGAAGCAGGTTAGTAAATCCATAAACGGAAATATGATTTGTATTACTATTAATGATTTAAATGCTACTGAACTGGATGATAATTTTGTGGTGCAGATAACGAATAAGCAAAACAGCAGTCAGAGTATGTCTGTTTCAACAAGCCCGTATATTTATATAAAGAAATCTATGGATTCCGGAAATACAAAGCTTATAAATCTCAGCAAAGCGATGTATTGGTATAGTCAGAAGGCTATGGAGTATTCAATGACGGAAAATAGATAAGTTTTATAATTATCTTTTCGAATTAATAAATTTAAGGAATACATCTTTAGCAATTGTATGGGAAATTGAATAATAACACAAGGAGATAGAGAACAGCAATGTTCTCTATCTTAATTTATACTGCATTGAATAAAGAAAAATAGTAATATAGAACTATAAGAAAAGAACTATATAAAAATGGATGTTATTCTAAGTTAATTTTGATAATTTTAGGGAGGATTAAAAATATGAAAAGAAAATTTAAAGTTTTATCTTTTATATTGGTAATGGCACTATTTATTATGTCTTATATGCCAGCTTCGGTGGTGCAAGCTTCTGAAATATGTAATAGTGAAACTGCCAATAATGCTGCGAGTGTGAAGATAAAATCATTTTATAGCGATGGATATTTATCTGGTGCAATTTCCACAACGGGAGATTTGTATTGTTGGGGGAATAATATATGTGGTAATGTAGGAAATGGAACTACAGATAATCAGTTAACACCGGTTAAAGTATTGGATAATGTAAGAGAGTTTTATATTGGAGATTTTGTAACTGCGGCTATAACAATAAATGGTGATTTATATTGTTGGGGTGACAATGAATGTGGTGGAGTGGGGAATGGAACCACAGATGATCAGTTAACACCTGTTAAGGTTTTAGAGAATGTTAAAGAGTATTTTTCATTTAGAGATATAGATGATGATTATGAAACATTTGCAGCTTTAACTACAGATGGAGATTTATATTGTTGGGGGTATAATGATTATGGTCAGGTAGGAAATGGTACTACTGATAATCAATTAGTTCCTTATAAAATATTGGAGAATGTAAATCGTATTTCGGTGGATGGTGCAACTATAGCAGCAATAAAAATGAATGGTGATTTATACTGTTGGGGTGACAATGAATTGGGTGGAGTGGGGGATGGAACCACAGATGATCAGTTAACACCTGTCAAGATATTTGAGGATGTCAGTGATGTTTCTATAAGTAGTGAAAATATAGCTGCAATAAAAAATAACGGAGATTTATACTGTTGGGGATTTAATAGATTTGGTCAAGTTGGAAACGGAACGACTGCAGACCAGCTCACTCCGGTTAGAGTATTAAAGAATGTAAGCAAATTTTCTTATTATGGCTTTACTTCTACAGCATTGACTACAAATGGGGAGTTGTATTTATGGGGTGAAAATGAAAATGGTGGATTAGGAAATGGAACGACTGCAGACCAGTTAACTCCGGTAAAAGTATTAGACAATGTTAAAGACTTTTTATATTCATATGATGGCAGAGTGTCAGCACTAACAACAACTGGGGATTTATATTGTTGGGGTTATAATAGTCGTGGGCAAGTAGGAAATGGTTCTTATATTAATCAGCTGACTCCGGTAAAAGTATTAAATAATGTTAAAGAGTTTTTCAGCAATTCTGAAACAACAATAGCGTTAACTGTAACTGGAGATTTATATTGTTGGGGGACAAATAAACTTGGCACAGTAGGAAATGGTTCTTATATAAATCAGTTAACTCCAGTGAAAATATTAGAAAATGTTAAAGAGATTTCGGACACTTATTATACAACAATAGCAATAACTGTAACCGGAGATTTATATTGTTGGGGATGGAATGAATATGGAGCAGCTGGAAACGGCACAATTGACAATCAGTCCGCTCCGGTAAGAATATTAGAAAATGTTAAAGAGGTTTCGATCAATAATTATACAACATCAGCAATAACTGTAACCGGAGATTTATATTGTTGGGGTTATAATGAGTATGGTATTGTTGGCAATGGAACTAGAGAAGAACAGAAAACTCCATATAAGGTATCATTCCCAACAGAAGATAGCTATTCCGGCAATTTGAAAGGTCTTTCGCTAAGCTTGAGTGATGATATTGGACTGAACCTTGTTATGCAACTGTCAGATTCCTTACTGATTGATAAAGATAATACATATGTTGAATTTACACCTGAAGGAAGCAAAAAATCCACACGTGTATATCTTAAAGACGCAGACAAGGTTAATTACAATGGAAGCGACTGTTATTCATTTAAATGCATGGTTAACGCTGCAGAAATGACCAAAAAGGTAAACGCGGTGCTTCATTGTAATGATTGGACAGGACAGACATATTCATATTCGGTTTATGACTATGCAAGCAAAATACTAGCTGAGCCAGAAAGCAGCGAATACAGGTCATCAGCACCACTGATAAAAGCAATGCTGAACTATGGCGGATATGCTCAGACTTATTTTAATGAAAAAACAGATGCTCTTGCCAATAAGGGATTGTATAATAAGACCAATGATCCTGTATTAACAACTAATACAACAATTTCGAAAGACTATAATTATGCCGCCTTCAACAACAATATGGGCGTTTCATTCCTAGGAGGCAGTCTTGTCCTGAATTCCGGTACGGATTTGAAGCTGTATTATAGCATGGATGACAAAAATATGGCGAATAACATAAAGGTTAGTGTAAATGGACAAAATATTGCACCAGAGTATGATGGAAATATCATGTGTGTAAGAGTCTCGGATATTAGCATTTCATCGCTTGGTGATACATATAACGTTAAAATCAGCGTGAATGGAAAAGAGATAAATCAGAAGTATAGTGCAATGACTTACATGTATAAGGCGCTAAATTCACAAAATTCTAATACAAAACTGAATAATGTAGTAAAGGCATTATATCTTTACAATGAAGCAGCAAAGCAGTATTCGATGGGAATTGAATAATCGCGCTAGGAGATAGAGGACAGCGAGATGTCCTCTATCTCTGTATTTGTAATAATGCATAGATATGCTCAATGAGGGAGTACATGTTGATGAGATAGATGAGGCATTTTCTCTTATTCCATCAATATTTCAACGCTATATTTTAAGTGATGCTTGAAATCTGATAAATTAATGATGGTAGAATTAGGGCAGATATAGTCTGCCCTAATTTTTGTGGAAATTTACTAATTTATAAAGGGACATTTTATATATTTTTTTAGAAGAAAACATGATAGAATTTAATAGTACTATAGATACAAGCAAAGGATGGAAGATATGAAGAAACAAATGACAAAGAAAATTACAAGTATACTAATTATGCTGATAATGCTAATCACATTATTCCCAACACGGGTAACTGTACAGGCGGATGATGAACTTGCTACTGTAAGTACGGGTAAATACAATGATTATGAGTATCGTGTTAATGACAAGAATGAGGTAATTATTACAAAATATTCCGGAACAGAGACAGATGTAGTAACTCCAAAGGTGATTGATAATAAACCTGTTGTTGGAATAGGTGTAAATGCATTTGTCTGTTTGTGTAATTTGCAAACGCTTACGATATCTGAAGGTGTGCGTTTCTTTGAGGGAATTTTAACAGATGAGGATGATAATTTAAAGCAGATAAATCTACCGTCTACGCTTTCTATTGGCAAAATATCAGGTAGTTTTATTACCGGCTGTAATGGGATAAGCGGATATTGTCCGGCCCTTGAGGATATATTTATTGCTCCGGGAAATCCGTATCTATGTAAAGAAAATGGCATAATATACGATAAAAACAAAACAATGGTTATATGCAGTACTCCTAAAACGCAGCTCGGGAGTGTCGTACTTCCGGATACGGTAAATTATATCGATGATATGGCATTCAATTATAATGATACTCTGACGTCAATACAGATACCGGATAAAGTGACTTATATAGGTTATTGGGCTTTTAATAATTGTACTAATCTGCAATATGTAAATATTCCTCGTTCAGTAAAAATGATAGGTCAGTATGCGTTTCATCAGACTAGGATACAGTCATTATACATCCCAAAAGAGGTTGGTAATGTTGGAATTAAAGGAGATGTTTTTTCACCCTGTATGGGAGATGGAATTAAAAATATTATTGTTGAAAACGGAAATCCTTATTTCAAAGTAGTGGATGGTGCATTAATTTATAATAATCGTATTCAGCTATATGCTTCGGGAAATGAGCAGACAAGTTATACAATGCCGGATTATGTTACGGGAATTGCGTGGATGGCATTTTGTGGAGCCTATAATCTTAAGTATATTAGTTTATCAAAACGATTAGAAGAGATTCCGTATGGTGCATTTGATAATTGTATTCATTTAAAGAAAATAATCATTCCGGAGGGCATTAAAAAGATTGATAACAATGCTTTTTGGAATTGTTATGACTTGCAAAAAATAGGTTTGCCTCAATCTCTCACTCAGATTGGAAATGATGTTTTTGCTAATGTTTATGGAAAGATGGATATATATTATCCAGGTTCTCAAAGTAAATGGAATAGCTTGTCGAAGGGAAATTCATTTGACGATATTAATGCTACATATCATTTTAATTTTGATCTGAGCAATGGTTTTCGTGATGAAAACGAAATAAAGCCTTTAGGGTATTCTGTCTCATTGTCTGACAGAGTAAGTATGAATGTTTATATGCAGGTACCGGATGATATATTTGATAGCATGAATGCAGTTGTTCGCTTTACGTATCGTGATGCTAAAGCTGGTACTCGGATTGTGGATAAGCCAATTACTGAGTTTATCAGGACCACGTATGAAAACAAAGATGTAATAAAAATGACTTGTGAAGTGAATATTGCAGAGCTGACAAGTCCGGTAGGAATACAGACGTTGAGACCTGACGGAACTGAAAGTAATAAATGTGAGTGTTGTGTACAAACCTATGCGAAGCAGGTAATAAGTGATAAGGATACTTATAAAGATTTGGTGCCGGTAGTAGAGGCGCTGATGAGTTATGGTTCATATGCACAGAAATATTTTGGGGTAAATACAGACAACCTGGCAGATGCAGGAATTGATATGTCTGATATGTCAGAAACTATTGAGACAATTAAAGACGATGAACTCTCAGCGAAATTAACGCTGAATGGATTTTTTACAGAGGGAGCCATTAAGAATTTTAACAATGAAGATTTTGAATACATAGGTATGTCTTTGGTGTGTGGCAGTGCTATAGATGCCAAAGCCTATTTTTCTAATAAGAACAATTTGTCATTGGAACAGATTAAGAATAAGTACTCAATAGTCATGAACAACGATGATAGCACAGCTATTAATGAAGAGAACTATGAAATCAGTGCAGATAACAGCCTTATATGTATAAAGATCAAGAATATTGGACCGTCAAAGCTTTACAGAAATTTCCATATGTATTTTACAAACAAGAGCAATGATGAAACAACGAGTGGTGTGGTGAGACCATACTGGTATATCAATAAGGTTATCCAGTCACCGACAGCAGATGCGGACCTGAAGAATCTGTGTAAGGCAATGTACATATATAATAACGCAGAAAGACAGTATTTTATGAATCATATTTGGGATAACTGGGGAAGGGCGTAAAAAAATATAACCGAACGTCAAGTATTGAATAGCCAATAAATAAATTTTATATTTTACTTTCATATTGCTGTAAATAGTGGTAATCTATTATTAGTACTAAAGGTTTATGATATTGCATTTTTAAAGGAGTGTAAGAATGAAAGAAATAAGAAAAAGTGTAATGTGTTTTGTTGTGGCATTGTGTACTATACTGGTTACATTATTACCTCAAGTGGTATATGCAGATAAAGAGTTTTCGGATTCTACCTATGCGGGACATATATATTGTATCAGTAATGATTCTGGTCATGGACAATTAGTGGCAGGAGATGAATTTACACTTGAGGGAGTTGGTACGGTTAATGGCTATAACATTGCAACATCAAATCAAGCTACGGTTACATATAGTTGGAGTGTGTCAGAAGAATGCGAGGACGTTATAACTTTAAGGACGGATAGTGATGATACATCACATTGCCATGTGAAATTAGGAAAAAACATTAGCGCTGGTAATTATTGTATTTATATGTCTTTTTCGGTGTATGATGATAATGGAAAGTTACATACAGTTACAGGTTATGAATATTCGTTTTCTGTAGTAGATGAACATTATGAAATAGTATGTGAACTTCCAAAAAATGTAAATAATGGTCAGGCGTTTACGTTCAAGCCATATTTGACAAAGGTGGTACCGAATGAAAAGGACTGTATTGTAACAGATTTGAAAGAAATTTATGAAGTAGATACGGATGATGATGTTAATTTATTTGAAAATTCCGATGGAAGTTATACAATAATACCTACTAAAAATGATGTAATGAGAATTAGTATCAGGGCTGTTTCTAGTGATAATTTAGTATATTATGCGAGTACTAACTATGATATTAATGTTTCGGAACCAAGTTTGTCTTTTTTAAGTTCATCTTATAGATTTTATGTAGATGAAAAGGTTAATGTAGGTTTGAGTTTATCAGGCTTGTATATGAAATATGGGGATGATTATAGTGTTGAATTATATATTGATTGTGGTTATGGAGAGTTTAAGATTGACAAATCTGAATATGATGTAACCAAAATTGATGATGAGATATACCTTACATTTCACGGGGATTTGAATAAAAAAATAGGGGGACTTAGTCAAGATGTGCTTAGAGCTGTAGCTGTAAAAAACGGAGATCCTTTATGTGAGACAACTACAGTATTGGAAGTATTTAATAAATTGGAGAAGATTAGAGTTGGTGAACCACAAAAGATATATAAGTCATTTTATTCTGCATTAAGTATGGAGGAAGAAATGCAGTATATTGTTGATAGTGTTACTATAGATGACCCAAATATTGTGAAACTTGTGGAAGCAGAATCATGTTGGACATATCAAGGAATTGCAGAAGGTGAGACGACGATTCATGTTAAAAGGCATTATTATAAAGGTACAAAGCGTATAGAAGATGATTATGATAATATATTACAGGTATTAGATGCCAATTATTCTATTAATTATGGAGTTGTTAATACAAAAGTGTATCCCGGAGGTTCCCGTTGTGTTCAATTAAATTTAACAGCTTATAAATATGTTAATGGACATAATGTTGAGGTTGATATAAATCAAGGAGATATTAAATGGGAGGCGGCAACTACAAAAGCGAATTTTGCATATGGAGATGCAAAGGGTAAAGCAAGTATAGTGGATGGTAATAAGCTTAAAATTACAGTGGATCCAGATTCTACATATGGAACGATTGCAGCAACAGTAACAGCAAGAAGAGCAGATGGGAAAGTATTGGCAATTGTAAATGCAAATTGTGATATTGCAACTGAAAAGGATTACAGTTATTGGGATAATGTTGTTAGCGAAAATAAATCATCAGTAACATTAAAGCCAGAATTAATTGAATATAGCATTGATAATCCAAGTGGAATTAATGTTACAAATAAATATGATATGACTATAAGTTATAGTTATGGTGATGTTTTTACGGATGTAATAAATCAAGATGGAACGGTTACATTTAATAGGATAGCAGGTAAAGAAAATGAAAGTGATGTTGTTACATTTAAATGGGTAGATGATAGTGGTGCAGCGGTATATTATGGTTCCTATGTATTAAAACAAGCAGATACACAAATTGTTGAGCCTACGAATCCAGATATTTCAGAGGATGAAAAGGAACCACTTGTTAAAAATATGGGGCAAAGTGTTATGTTTGATAATCAACAATCAATAGCATTGAATATTTATTGGAATGTAGAAAATGCAAATATGTTGAGTTTGAAGGTGTGGTTTGAGGATGAACCAGATAATATTTGGTATGCACCAGCACGAAATTTATATTTTAATACGAATGGATTTAATTTTAGATCTACTATAAAAGTAAATTCTGGTGAATATGCAAGAACCATGAAAGTGCAATTGATTTCGGATAAGGGTAAAGTAATTGGAGAGGTGACTACATCCGTAAAAGAGTATGCACTAAAAATTATAAATAGTAATGATGAAAAGTACGAAAAATATAAAAATTTAGCGAAAACTATACTGAATTATGGAGCAGCTTCTCAAGAATATTTTAATTATTATGTGGATAGTCTTGCAAATAGTGATTTGACAATCAATGATAAAAAAATAGATGATATACCAAATGATCAACTTTTAAAATATCGAAATAATGATCAACTTCATTACTGTAATGGAATCCAGTTTTATGGTTCTAGTTTGATTTTGGATAATCAGCTTACAGATAGGTTATATTTTAAATTGGATGAACGATATGATCCGGATTATTTTAGAATTCAAACATCATCATCTTCTTCAAAAGGCTGGTTAATTTCAAGTGAACCTAAATTGATCCATTATAGGGATAATATTTATTATTTTGATTTGCCAGAGTATGATAAATTCATAGGACGAGATGTGAATATTTCAATTAATAGTGATTCAATGATTTATAATCCGATGAATTACATTTATAGGGTTTATAAGACAACTACAGATATTAATTTAAAGAATCTTATTAAAGCATTATACTGGATGGAGTATCAGAAGCAGCAACTTTCTGCATAATCATACAGATTGTATTACCAATTCGGAGCAGACATGCATATGTCTGCTCTATTTTTGAACGTTAATTATGGTAGAGTTCTTTTGTGAATGTTTTATAGGAAAAAGGTTCCGAATATCGTAAGCGCAAAATAATTCGACGGATTGCAACAAATTAATTATCAACTCATAATAAGTATCAGGAACTGCTAGTATTTTGCTATAATTATGTTTGCAAAATCTCTGGAAGTTCACAAAGAACCCTGTGCGGTCGAAATATACAAGAATATTGGTATGAATGCAACAAAAACTATTGTATTTGCAATAGTTTTTGTTGTATTTTGTATATGCATGGTTTATTATATATCATAGGATGGTGCAATTTTACGAGAATAATTAGTTGAAAAAAATTATGAGTCAAGATAGCGGAAAATGAGATGAGTCGTGCGTAATTCCACAAGAAGATAGAGATTTCACCCAATACACTTACAAAACTTAATCAGAATGAAAATATATCATTAGAAATCATTATAAAGATATGTGAATTTCTGAATTGTGATATAGGCAATATGTGTGAAATTGCGGAAAGCAAGGAGGGTTAAGATGCCTAGGTATACTACAAAAGAGATAAAACTTGATGAACTTTATTTAGATGAAAAAAATCCACGATTTATAGTGCCGCCAAACCCTACACAGCAAAGTATTGTAGACTATTTAATTGAAAATGAAGAAGTAGAACAATTGGCACAGGATATTGCAAAAAGTGGCGGATTATATGCTGGGGAAAGAGTAATTGTTACAGAAGAAAATGGAAGATGGATTGTATTAGAGGGGAATCGTAGAATATGTGCTTGCAAGATACTAATGAATCCTCAATTATTAGCAAATAAAAGATTAGCATCTATCGATAAAATATCGTTATTTATGAATAATGAATTAAAGCAGACATTGGCGGTTGTAGATGCAGATGTTATGAAAAATCGTCTGGAAGCACAAAGTTCTTTAGCTGCAAAACATATAGATGGTATTAAAAAATGGTCAACGATTTCCAAACATAAATTTTTTGCATTAGAATTTGATGCAGGAAAGTCAATTGAAGAAATATCAATGATAACAGGGGTATCACTAGCTAAAATTAAAACGGGATTAAAAGAATATAGAATTATCGATTATGTGTTGAAATTGCCTTTTTGGACACAAAATGAGCGTGAAGAGTATTTAAATTTACAAGAAATAAAAACAACGCGTTTAACAAGACTTTTTAGTGCAAAACCTTCTAAAGTGGATGCTAAAAGATTAAGAGAAATTATTGATTTGGATTATGATTGTTATTATCATATAAAAACATCTCTTGCAAAGGATGTATTTGACGAAATATTGCATATAGTAGCGCAGGCTGCATTTATACCGAATTACGCAAGTGATTTTAATGGAACCAGAAGTACATACGAGGATATTCCACAATTGATGCGTTTTTTGGAAAAAAACAAGTTAGTTATTGAAAATAAATCTGGAAATAAAAATGTTTATGTAGCGCCAGAACCGAAAACTAATGTGGATATAAAGTCGGAAACTAGTGAAAAAATGAGGGATAATGAAGATAAAAAGGTTGTAAATGCAACCAGTAACAAGCAATTTACATCTAAGAGAAATGTTTTGATTCCAGAAGATTTTAAAGTTAAATGTACTGTTGTAAAGATAAATGATATTATTAAAGAATTAAAGCGACTAAATTTTAGTTACTGTGTTAACGCTCAAGCTGTTTTGTTGAGAGTTCTATTGGAGTTGAGTTTAAAGTATTATCTGAATAGAATTGATGAGTCAAGTAAAATTGATGAAGGGCATCTTGAAGGAACATATGTGGCCACATTGGAGAGTATGCGGGGCAAGAAGTTGCTGAATTCAGTAGAACACAGTAATTTAGTTCAACTTAAAAAGCGTGATAAGATTTTTAGCATTTTTAATGGATATGTTCATTATGATTCGGTTGTACCGAACAAAGATATTTTGATTTTTTACTTTGACAATTTGAGACGGATTATCGAAATTTGTCTCAACAGTTAAGAAACGGAGGCTTTTAATGCTGTATTCGCCATTACGTTATCCTGGTGGCAAGGGCAAACTTGCACCTTTTATGGGATTAATGATAAATAAAATGAATATTAAAAATGGTACATATATTGAGCCTTTTGCAGGGGGGGCTGGGGTAGCACTTATGCTCTTGATGGAAGGTTATGTAGATGATATCGTCATTAATGATTATGACAAGGCTATTTATTCGGTATGGAGGGCAATAATTAGTGAGCCAGAAAATCTTGTGGATAGAATATTAGATACGCCGATTAACATTGATGAATGGAAAAAACAGAAGGAGATATATGTAGAACAAAACAAAAAATATTCTTTAGATCTGGCGTTTGCTACATTTTTTCTTAATCGAACAAATAGGTCCGGCATATTAAAAGGTGGACCTATAGGGGGATTTGAACAAACAGGAAATTATGGAATAGATGCAAGATACAATGCAGAAAAATTAGTGGAGAGAATTCGAGCGGTTGCGAAATATAAAAAACATATCAAAGTATACAACAAAGAAATTGTTAGTTTTATTGAGAGTGTTTTGCCCAATTATGGTCAAAATTCGATGACGTACTTTGATCCACCATATTTTAATAAGGGACCAGAATTGTATAAGAACTTTTTTGACAAAGAAGATCATGCTAAGATTGCTCAGTTAATTTTGAATGGGGTTCCAGGAAATTGGATTATTACTTATGATGACACTCCTGAAATAATAGAATTGTATAAACAACAGTGCATAAGGAGATATGATTTAAATTATAGTGCAGCTAATACAGGAAAGAGTTCAGAAGTAATAGTTTTTAATGATAATAAGTTTTGCCCAACGAATCAAGAGTTACTGAATCAAAAAATTAATATTAATTTACGTGAGGTGAACGAATAGTGATAATTGAAAGTATAGAAGTAGAAAAATTTCGTGCGATTGAAAATTTATCATTAGATATTGGAAAGAATATTACTGCTATTGCTGGACGAAATGCCACTTTAAAAACAACATTGTTGGGTATGTTAGGACAACCATTTACTATTTCCAGTGGGCATCCAATGCATGGTTGCACAACCATAGATGGATATAATTTTAAATCGCAGTTCAAGGAAAAATTTAAAATATCAAAAGAATTTGATCATTATGGAGAACATATTTGGACTTTGAAGTTTTATAAAAGAGGCTATTATAATGATGATGAAATCAAAATGATGAGTATTAGGCGTCCGACTAAAACAAATCCGAATGACATTCGTTTTTGGAATGCAAAAAGTAAGGCGAAGGGAACCGGATATGTGCAGTTGCCTGTTTACTATTTGAGTCTAGGCAGATTGTTTCCGATTGGCGAAACTGGAAAGACAAAGAATGTAGATATACATTTAACGGAGGAAGAAAATACATATTTTGTAAAAACATATAAAGAGTTATTATCAATTCAAGAGTCCAAAAATGCAGTTGCTGCCATGGAAAAAGCTGATGCGAGAAGAAATTTTGTGGGTGTAAACGATAATACACATGATGTGTTCACTAACTCAGCAGGGGAAAGTAATATTGGTAAAATTATTTTGGCGATATTATCATTTAAGCGCTTGAAGGAAGGATATGGTAATCAATATAAAGGTGGAATATTACTTATTGATGAGTTAGATGCAACGCTTTATGGATATTCACAGAAGAAATTAGTGGATTTTTTGTATAAGACATCTAAAGAATTTAATATACAGATAATATTTACAACACATTCACCGATGGTTTTGCAAGAAGTAAATAATTTACAGCGAAAAGAAATACGTAAAATGCAGGAAAATGGTATAGATGTGTCAACAATTTCATATAACTATGAGAGTGAGATAATTTATCTTGAATCATATTATGTGGGTGAAGTTGGTGATAGTAAGCGAATGGTTAAAGGTCGTAATATAAGAAAGTCTATAGATTTGAAAGAAGTTACTGATGACATAAATATGCAACCCTCTATAGTAAGACAAAGTGTGAATATCTATTTAGAAGATGAACGAGCTAAGCAATTTTTGATATATTTATTGTCTCAGCATTTAAAGTATAATTATGAAAATTATTTCAATATTGTAGATGTTAATTTGGGATTTACAAATTATCTGCATTTGCATAGGAAGAGGGTTCCGGAGTTTTTAAACAGTTTAATAGTATTGGATCATGATGTTTATAGAAAAGCCTCGACAACCCAATTGGATTATGTTGCAAATAGTACTCGAAATATTATGTTTTTGCCTGAAGATGTTGAAGAGGGAATGTTTAAGCTATTAAAGGATCCGATTCGTTATAAGAAATTTGAGAATACCATTAGCGACGTTAGGATGCCGTATGAGATTTGTTTTAAAGATTGGACTGAGAGCGAGTATGAGTCTAATGAATACAAGCATTGGTTTGCATATATGGAAGAAACTCTAGGGGGAGTTGATAGAATGTATGCTTTTTGGCTTAGTAATAATGAGACTAGTGCTCGTGATTTTGTAGAAAAATTTGTATCTGCATATAATTTAATTGCAGATAAACAAGGATATGATTATATGATGGGTATAACAGAGTAATATGGAAATGTGCAGGATTTGTATGGAAGATAGCCAAGAAATGCCGAATTTACGACGTTACTTGGCTTGTTTTGGATTGAGTGACAATCAAATGACAACAATTTTCAGTTATCTTCCGAAGCGGATTCAAGTAGAATTTTTAAATTGGTCATCTTTTGTAAGTAGGTAATAATCCGTATCTGTTAGCACCCATATTTTTCTGATACATTCTTTTCATAACAAAGGAAGGAAACTGTATCATTATGAAAACAGATGAAAAAATTACACTGTAGTCTGAAAGAATTAGTGAATTTCATTCAAGTAGACAGCCGTGCAAAGCATGGTGTCAGGAACATCACGTTCCGGTCTCTAAAATGAATTACTGGTTGCGCAAACTGAAAACATTGGACAAACAATCGGATACTGATATGATTTTTGCAAAAATGCCAACAGAAAAAGAAATTTCGACGAATGAAACTTTGAACACCTGTCTGTCTCCAATCCGTATTTTTATCACTAACAGTATTCGGATTGAAGTGATGTCAGAGTGCCTTTCAGAGCTTTTTAGTGTTCTGATTCAGGGATTAAAAGACCATGCTTGATTTGGCAGGTGGCACAACCGTTTACCTTGCCCGTGGAGCTACCGATTTGAGAAAAAGCTATCACGGACTGGCTGCAATTATCAAGCTGAAATTCAAACTTGATCCCTATTCGCGCTGCATGTTTGCGTTCTGCAACCGCAGGCGGACTTCTATTAAAATTCTGCAATGGGATGGATCCGTTTTCTGGATTCTGATGAAGAGGCTTGACAGGGATTCCTTTCACTGGTCGGATACTCCGGATGAATTACAGAAAGTAACCCTGAAAGAAATGCATTGGCTGTGTTATGGACTTTCGCTTACTCCGAAGGGCGCTTTTGAAGAAAGGCATCCAAAGATTGTTGTATAAAGAACAGATTTGTCAATTCGCAAAAAACACGAAATAATCGTGGATATCGGTATATATTCCTACACTGTAAAAGCTGACTTGAAAAAGTAAATTCCAATGCAAGAGTAAATTCCATCGTGATTTAAATTTTGCTGATTTAACGAGAAATTTTTAGACTAAATCTCTCATTTTCTGCTATAATTAATGCAACTTATCGAAATTTCCTCGATTTCTAGACATGCTAAATAGGCTACTGGAATTCGGTGTGCTAGACTAAATTCCACCAGCCGCATCTTAAAAATGTGAAAAGTTTACATCCAGTCTGACAGCAGATTTCGATTAGTTTTATTAATGGTTAAAGCGTATCAGCTTAGGCGTCAGATTAACCTTATCTGGTTCAATCGGCTTAAGCTGAAATGCTTTTAAGATATCCTCACCAAGCGTTTCTAATGCAACTTCATATGGTGTCCTTCCACTGAGGATTTCTCGCGGAGTGGAGTTGATGTGGTTTACGATGAGATTCACATCCCATTGTGTCAAGAATTCAAAAGAAGTTCCTTTCGATAAAACCATACGAAAGCATCCATTTTCACAAAAGACGACAGGTCTAAGGAACAAAAGTCTGAGTAGGTTCTGTCTGTAAAAACAGAACAATCAGTGATTTGCGTTTTATGTCACTTTCGCGGTTTGAATTTTGCCTGTCTTTTCAAATCAATATTTCTTGCTGTGAAGAGTCCTTTGTCAATGTATGTGTACATAGAGCGGACAGACATATCCAGTTCCGGGTGATTTGTAAGGATTTGATAAGGGGATTGCCCCTGCTCAATCAATGGAGATATAATCTGGTCTTTCTGATGGAGCTGGTGCTTGGTCATATTTATTCCAGAACGAGAAGATATCAGCAGTTCACGATATTTTCTGTCAGCAGCACGGCCGTTGTAATAGTATTTATGTGCAATCGTGCAGCCATTGCAAACATATGGCGCTTTGTCCAATCGTTTACATCGTTCTTTTTCAAAGTCCTTGCAGGTCTGATTACATGTAGGACATGAGGCACATTTAATGCCACAGAGAAGGATTTTTCCACAGGCATTGGTCTTTTGACAATGGTAACGATGAATGCAAAAGTTCTTTGCGTTATAAAAAGTACCTTTGTGATACCAATCTGAAAGTCGATGAGCACGGACTTCTTTAGATATAGTTGTTGGATCTTTACATAAAAATGCTGCAATGTCTTTAAATGTAGTCCCTTTTGCCAGTTCATTTTCAATATAGATCCGATCATTTAAAGTAAGGTGCTTCTGGTTTCCTGGTATATATTTACTCATAATGATTCTCCTTCTACTGCTGTCAGAAGGAGTCATAACCATAACATGATTATATGAAAGAGTAAATATCTACTGTGCGAGAGTGAATTCCATCACCCCATTCGGCGGTGGAATTTAGAAATTCATTTTAGGCAAGAATATTCAACAATCACATATCTTGAATTTTCGCATGCTGAATGTTATAATAAAAAAAATTAAAGAGTGCTGAGAGTGGTGGTTGTATGTTTAGAAAAAAGCGATACTCCCGAAAAAATTTCAAGTCCTCAGGTAGTTTTAAGAGCACAAGTTGTAAGTAATGGAATTAAGACATTGTTGGTGTCAGGCACCATTAAATTTCTATAAACATATAAATTCACTTTAACGTATTTGCGAGATAGATAAAATTTAGAATTGGTAAAATAGCCAGTTTTAAATCACAATCAGCACTTTGTTGCAGCGAATTGCAAAAGTGTGAAAAATTCTTAATGACTTGATAATTAGGTACATTCAATGACCATCATTATGTATGGGAGTGTACAGAGTGTGGTCATAAGAATAGTATTTTCGCTGATGACATTTATGAATCAGAAGAAGACTTAAATTTTCTGAGTCGACTTTGGAAGGTGGTACGACCTTCTTTGGAAGCAGAGTGGTGAATGATTTGAATGCATTCAAGGAGCTGGCACAGGCAATCATTGCTAATCGTTATAATAGCTGCTTGGATGAGTGATCTGTTTCAAAGGGACTAGATATGCGATCAAGATTTAGTTAATACATAACAGATAACGCAAAAAAAAATACAAAGGAGTTTGTCAATATGTGGACGATAGATGGATTAGAAACATTTTTGAAAAATAATAATGAGGTAATCAGCGTCCTAATTGGCATACTCAGTATTGTAGTTTCCTTGTGTGGCGTGTATTTTGGAAGAAAAGCCTATCATGTGGCAAAAGAGATTTTTGAAAAAGGGCTTCGTATTGATCAACAGAAGGTACTGCAGCAGATAAGTCTGGACTTTGTTACTGGTTTTTTTATTCCGCTTTCCAAATTTAAGATTGCAACCAAATCTATTTTGGTTAATTCTTGTGATACGCAAAGCGTGTTGCATGTAAGAGACCTGATCATAGATAACACATTTTCTGTGCAGTTTCCTTACTTTGATGTCCATAAAGGCGATGTTTGGGACGCATTGATTATTTGCAAGGACATGGAACAGTCAGAAGCATTTAATACAATCATGGACTTTGTTGAGAAAGCAAGAAGTTTCGATAGAGCTATTACAGATTTGTATGGTCGTCTGAATGATTATCTAAATCCCAATGATGCAGCAGAAAGTCAAAGAAGGGCAGCTTTCACACTGAAAGACTTTTTTGACACATGTCCGAGTGTGAATCAGGATATGTTTAATAAAGGGTTAAAGATGATAGATGATTTGTCCCAGTATGAGAATAAGTTGCCAAAGGAATTGAAAATACCAGAGATGAAGCGGAAACTGTTTAGGGATTAATGATATGAAGCAATACATATATAATGTAGATACGATTAAGAAGAACTTTTTAGCTAGTTATGCAGATACTATAATAAAGGAAAACAAGCTGTTTCTGGTGAATATTCTTACTGACCGGCAAATTCTAGTAGAGGGCAGCCATAGTCTGTTGGAACAATTTGTTTTGAAGTTGGAAAATGGTATTTCCGATGAAGAATTATTGTATCTCCTTTCGGAGCTGGGCGTACAGAATTTGTTGGAGGTATTATTGAGAGAAGGGATGATTGAATGAAAGAAGGATATCTGGAAGCTTACAGGATAGGAAATTTTTTCTTTGGAGGATGTCATCTTTTCTCTGATAATGGGTGTCATTTTATGCTTTCGGCAAATGGCTGTGTGATGATTGTGGATGATGAATTGCTGGAGAGCATTCGTAAGCAGAAGCCATCAGAGGAATTACAATTCAAATTGGTGCAGCATGGTTTGGCATCTGTTCCTGGTAAACAGATGTTTCGATGTGAGAAGGAAGTTGAAGTACGGTATTTTATCATTGATTTAACGAAACACTGTAACTTTGACTGTATCTATTGTTTTAGGGATTTTCACAATACAGATACCATTTCTTTTGATGTATTGGAGAAAATCCTGCAATACATTCTGAACTACTGCCATAAGGAATCTGTTTCAAGAATCGGTTTGCAGATGTGGGGCGGAGAGCCATTGTTGGCGTTAGACCGTATCGAATTTGTAGTAGATTTTTTCCAGCATACAAGTTTGTCGGTGACAATTGATATTGAAACAAATGCCAGTCTGATTACAGACGAAATTGCAAAAAAGCTTTTTAACTGGAAAATACATATTGGAATAAGTATGGATGGTACACCAGAACTTCATAACCGCCAACGTCGAATGGTATCTGGCAAGCCCAGTGCAGAAGTTGTGGAGCGTGGTATACGAAATCTTCAAAAATATTATGGTGAAGATATAGGTGGAATTATAGTTGTTACAAAGCATAACTATAAATATGTGAAGGAGATTCTGGATTATTTTATTTACACGCTTCACCTAACATCTATGAAGTTTAATCTTGTGAGAGATAATGACCATGCCCCTGAACAGAAGTTGGCATTAGACGAGAAAGATGTATTTTGGTTTGCAAATGAATTGATGGACTATCTTCAAGCATATCGCTGTCTTGGCGCTAACTTTTCGGAAGGAAATATTGAGGTAAGAGCTAAAAATCTTCTGCAGAGAAGCAATATGAGTTGTTGTATTTCTCATGGTTGCCAAGGTGGCAGGAAGATGGTTTCGTTTGATCATAAGGGTAATATTTTCCCATGTGAGATGATTGATTTTCCAGAGGAGAAAATTGGGTCAATCTATGAGAAAGACAGTATTGAAATCATGGTGAATAAAGCTGCACAGCAAAATAAATTTTTTTTACCGAAGAAAGATGAGCGATGCAAAGAGTGCCCATGGTGGTACTATTGCCAAGGGGGATGTAGCAGTAGAAATCGGTATCTGAACAGAGATGGCCAGATTGACGAGGTGGAATGTGCTCTGAATCGTTCTATTTATCCTCGATTGATTCAAGAAATATTAAATGGGAATATAAGCTAAAGGAAAGGGTGGTGGATATGGGAACTTCTTATCTGGCGATTTGGTATGAATGTAATCATCAATGTTTATGTTGTCCGTTGACAACCTATGACCGGCTTCATAAGCGCTTGAGCTTTGATGAGATCAAAGACAGAGTTGCATTGATAAAAAGGCAGGATACGGTACCACATATTGTGTTATCTGGTGGGGAGCCGATGCTTCATCCTGATTTTCTGAAAATATTAGAGTTTGTGGTGGGTGAAGGATTTCATATTACGGTATTGTCAAATGCGACACGTTGTAAGAATCTGGATTTTGTGAGGCGAATGAAGCAGATTATCCCGGAAAACGGGTTTGATATCGTCACAGCGATCCATTCGAGTACCCCAGCCATACATGACAAATTAACGGGAGTTTCTGGAAGCCTTTTGGAAACTTTAGCAGGACTTGACCATTTGGTAGAAGAAGAAATTCCAGTTACAATTAAGCATATTTTTAATCGGCTTTCACATCCAACATTGGTAGAAACTTTTCAGTATCTGGAAGAACATTATCCACCGCAGGTTGGTTTCCAATTCTGCACGATGGATTACAGTGGCAGGGCTGGGAAAAATATAAAAGAATTATTTGTGACGATGGAAGATATCAGAGAACCAGTCGAGAAGATGCTTGATTATCTGGAAATGCGGATGGTAAAAAAACGTAATATTTCGTTTATTGAAACACCATTCTGTCTGACGGATCCGTATTATTGGAAGTATTTTAACAATGCGTCCAATGGATTAGATACATATATCGCTCCAAACACAGATGAACGTCAAGTTGATTACGAAGTGAGCAGCGAATGCGGGCCATTTTATGAACCTTGCGAAAAGTGTGCGGTTAAACAATGGTGTGCCGGTACATGGAGAACGGCGTACAAATATAGACCAACAGGGTTGTTGAAACCCATTTGTAATATGCAAAACGAATAGGAGGTATTCTTGTGAATAAGTTGAATGTTTTTTCAGAGAAGCTAGGGAAAGCACTGGAGGTTTCATTTAGAGAAGATGGAATTCTGGTAACTCCCGAAGGCATTCCAGTGACTGGCAATGGAATTGTTTTTGCATGGAATAATAGTTCCGGAAGCTGGGTGGATAAGGGCTGGAATAACAGTTCCGGCAGTTGGCAGGACAAAGGTTGGAATAACAGCTCTGGAGGTTGGATTGACAAGGGCTGGAATAACAGTTCTGGCAGATGGTCTGATAACGGATGGAGCAACAGTTCCGGAAGCTGGGGGGATTCAGGAGGCGGTGGAACAGGTTGTTTCATTACAACAGCCTGTGTGGAACATCAGGGGCTTCCTGATGATTGTGCCGAGCTTCAGACGCTTCGTAAATACCGGGATGTGCTTGTACAAGAGGATGACGACTTTCGCAGCAAAGTGTTAGAGTATTACCGCAAAGCACCCCTGATTATCCAGGAGATAGAAAAAACTGGAGAGAGTGCTGTGATTTATAATAATCTTTACCATGGAATGATTCAGCCTTGTGTATCCTTACTGGACGAAGGCAAAATGGACGAAGCAAAGTCACTATACCTGAATTATTATGAACACTTGTCTAAAAGCTATCTGGAAAACTGATGGAGAATTACTTTATTAGAGGTGGACAAATAGGCCTTCGTAGTATCCGGGAAGATGATCGTGAAGCATTTTTTTGTTGGCATGATGACAGCAGTATAAGAGAAAAAATCGGTGGTATTTTTCCTTTTTGTGAAAATACCTTTAAAGCGATATGCCAATCCTATAACGAACTGAATCCCCCAAATATATGGTTTGCTGTCTGCGATGGAAATAAACTCATTGGTATTGCGGGACTTCATAGTATAAAGTATATCCAGAGGAATGCAGAGTTGGCTATTCTGATTGGTGAAAAGAAATATCGACACAAAGGCAAAGGAAGCTTAATTTTGAAATTGGTAGAGGAATATGCATTTGGTACATTGAATTTGCATCGTCTGTATGCATATGTATATGGTAATAATGTATGTGCACAGCATTTCTTTGAAAAGTGTTTTTGGGAACATGAAGGAACGATGAAAGATGCTTCTTTCTGGAATCATCGCTTCCGTGACATAGAGATATGGGCAAAAGTTAATACGGAAGATACGTTGATCAGCTAGAAATGAAAAGTGGCGGAGAGACAGTCTCTCTGCCATTAAGCTATGTGTTCGAGGTTTTGTTCGAATTTGCATTGAAACATGCAGCGGTATTCGGGGTCAGGCACCATTAAATTTTTACAGGATATACTTTGTAGGAGTTCTAGTTAACAATAAGAGAAGGAAGAATATATTTTTATGTTATTATGTAATATTATCAATACTTTAGAGAGTTTAAATCTTATTTTTGAGAGGATAAATGACTTTAATTTAAATCTTAATAGTCCAGTGCAATTATTTTTAATATCGTTTGTGATAATAAGTATTATAGTAAAATTTTCAGGAGCTTTTTATGCATCTAATATAGAAATATTTTTATCAAAAAAAAATAAAGAAAAAAACAAAGAATTGTCAAATCTTGTATTTTTGTTTGTAGTTATAGTTTTTTGCAATGAAATGTTTACTTTGGAAAATACTTTTTCCATATGCGAGTTTTTAATATTAATAATAATGTTATTTTGTATTGGTGTATTAAAAGTTATTCAAAGCATAAAGAATTCAAAAGATACAAAGCTACTAAAGAAGCTAAAAAGATACAAAGTTACTAAAGAAACTGAATACTTCGTTTATTGAACGTAATAAACAAAATTGTTTTTTAGTTATTATTTTAGTTTTTTTTCCATTGATAATATCAGCATTTTCTAATATTAATAAGACACCTAAAATATCCCTAACAATATTAGGAACATTAGTAGAAACCATACTAATATTTTTGATATCTAATGGACTTAGAATGAATTATTCAAATATTAAAATTGTAAAATTTGATGATGAACAAGAAAAATATTATCTATTAGCAAAAATTGATGATAAAAAAATAATTTGTGGCGATAAAAATACAATTAATGACTCATCAAAATTAATAACTATTGATGTAGAAGATATTTTGAACAAAACATATTATATGGTATCAGAAAAAAATGGAATAACCTTAACTTCCAAAAATGATTAGCCCTAATGATGTTTATGGTCATTGTTGTTGGGGTCAGTCACCAATGTGGTCAAAATAGCGTCAACTTAAGGATAAAGTCTTAAGTTGATGCAAGATAAAGTTATCAAATAGAAGTTAAAAAATAAAGCAATTCCGAAAATGACGCACTTTAACAAGGACTTCGTGAAAGTCCTTTTAATTAGTATAACTTTTATTTCAATCAAAAAGAAACTTTTTGATTGTTAAAGTGTGTTCGTCCCTTTGCTTTATTCTTTTTTCGTTTGAAAGTACGGCCTGGCATTATTTGAGACCTGTTACGGACAGCTTCTGAATAAAGTCTGTTAATTTCGTCGATAGTACTGATGGTACACAGTATTTTTGGAAGAAGTCTTTTCATGAAACCTATAATAAAAGCACGTTTTGCTTGATAACGATATTTGTTTGAGCTTTTGGCTGAGATTTCAATCTCTTCATCAGCTTGATTTTTTATAAGTGATGAGAGATTTGAAAGTAGCATATTAATATAGAATTCCTGAAATACAGAGGTTGTAGTAGCACCAGAGAACTCTTCAATTGTAAGTCTGCTTTTAATTCTTTGTATTTCAATGAATAATCTTGGGGTGAATGAGCCACCTGTCCGGTGCGATTGAGCTACACTTCCGTTTTATAGTGAGCCATCATTCCGGTATGGTTGAGCCACACTGTCTTATAATAGATTCATACACAAACATTGTGTAAATCTATTATAACGAGGTCGCTACAATGACCAAATACCGTGAAATCCTAAGATTAGCTGGCTTGGGATTTAGTAACCGGAACATTGCATTAAGTGTTCCTTGTTCAAGAAATACTGTCTCTAAAGTCTTGAAGCGAGCACAGGAGTTGAATCTGTGCTCGCCTTTACAAGACAATCAAACAGACGAAGTACTTGAAAAATTGTTTTATCCCCAATTAAACAATCGTCCTCAGAAACGGATGCCTGACTATGATTTGCAGAAGGGAAAAACTTTTTCTGCGAGCACAGCATCGGTATCGCTTTCATCAAGTGGCCAGGAAATATCTAATTCCTTAGCTCACTTTAAAACGCGATTGACCGTTTTCTTGGAGACATTGCAGCTGTCGGCAATGTTCTGCTGACTGAGTCCCAGACCACTAAGTCAGAGAATCTCTCGGTACTTGGTCATAGTCATGACCTCCTTTGAATGTATTTACACCTTTTGGTGCATGATTACATTCTAAGGGATTTATGATAAAGGTTTCCACCACCGGAATGGTGGTTTCCTTAAAAACGGATTTGTGGTTTCCCATCCCCGGACAGCGGGGACATGGAGACCGGATTATTCAGGAAGAAAAGATATGTTTCAGGTTCTATGGCCTTTTATAGATTATGCAATAGCCAATGCCGAGCGATTAGATAAATTAAATGAGCGAAAAACGCCAGCGAGTGCTGTACCTGGGACAAAAGTACATGAACTGATTAAACATTTAAGACTTTAATTAAAAATGGAATGATATTTACTTGTTTTTCTGCAAAGTGGAGAATAATAGATTTCATGATTTATTTTAATTTGGCAAAATGTAAGTATGTTCTCAAGATGAAAGCAGAAAATTTGTGGGGCGAGTATCAGAACTGTGTCAAAGGATAGAAAATATATTTAGGAGACTATGCGATGAAAATTAAGAGTATTTCTATAGAAAATTTCCGTTCAATTAAAAATGCTACAATAAATTTTAATGAAATTACAGCACTTGTAGGAGAAAATAATGCTGGGAAAACAGCCATTCTTAGAGCTTTGAATAGTGTGTTTAATTATGAATATGAAAATGAATTTTTTCTTAATTCAATGCACAGATATTGGAAAAAAACCATAACAAAGATAACGATTATTTTTGAAGAAGTTCCGGAAAAAGAAATATATATGAATAAGAAAAAAGATGGTATTCTTCGATTAAGATTTCAATACAGTTATAGTAAATCAAGAAATGGAAGAACCTTATGCTGTTTGATTGATAATGAAAAAGTAAATGTAGATGAGAATTTTATTTTGGAATTGAAAAAAGACATTGATTTTGTATATATTCCCGCAAATAGAGGTGGAAAGGATTTGACATGGTCGGAGTCTTCAATACTTGCTAGAGTTGTTAAGGCATATTTGCAAGATTATACGAGAAATAGAGATTTATTGTCAAATCAGGTCGCTCGGATGGCTAAATCTATTCATAAGCAGGTTTTAACAAAATTGGAATCAGAACTTTCACAACTGAATATGGTTGATGATTTTGGTAATTATAAGCTTTCGTTCAGAGAGAGTATTGATTATAAAATTTTCTTAGATCAAATAAATCTGTATTTAGATGATGAAGAATCGATGCCGGTTTCTGAATATGGAAGTGGAGTGAAGAGTTTAACTGTAATTGCACTGCATAGAATGTTGGCAAAGCTAAACAATGTTTCTATTATTTTAGGGATAGAAGAGCCAGAAACCAATTTGCATCCACAAGCACAGAAAAAATTTATAGCTTCATTAAAAGATAAGCGACAAGATTGTGAAACACAAGCGATTTTTGCGACACATTCCACGGTAATTGTAGATGCACTTGATCACCAGGATATTGTATTGGTTAGAAGAGAAAAGGATGAGAAACGAGGATTTCATTCTAGCACATCTCAGTTACCAGTTGATTTTTGGACATTACATAATATTGCAGAACTTAAACATTATAATTTTTTTAAGTATAGAAATAGTGATTTCTTTTTTGCTAAGTATGTTGTTATTACGGAAAGCATTACAGATGCACAAGTGATAGAACGACTTATTGAACCGCAATTAGGTGATTTGTATTACAATGTAAGTGTTTTAAATTTGGATGGAGTGAAAAATCTACAATATCCATTTTTCTTGTTGAGTGATTTGGGTATTCCTTTTACGGCGGTAGTTGATAAGGATGTTTTCCTTCCATATAAAAATGGGAAACTTATGGATAGTAGAAATTCAGAAACTTTTTTACCAGAGTATTCGAATACATTGAACAGAAGAAATCCGGTTTTAAATGCAGTTTTTAATACTGAAGAATTGAAAGATAAGTTGGAAGAATATGTAAATCAATCATATACAAAATTTGTAAACTATATAGAAAAATACAACATGCTGTCGATGCAGTATTGTTTGGAAATGGATCTAGTTGCAACAGATAAAGCAAGTGAATTATATTATGATCATTATAATTTACTTGGAGAAAAAAGAAACAGGAAAAGTCTTTTAATAGAAAGGAAGGATGCTATAAAGGATCCCACGGTTCTTCTTGAAATATTTGATAGATTAAATCCGAGCGAATATCCATTTAGTTTTAAAAAGATAAAGAATATTCTTGTTAAGAAGATAAAAACTGCAATTATAACACAAAGACAAAATATGGAAGTAGAGGAATAGTAGAATAGTTTTCTGCTCATGAAAATCCTCCATTTCTGTGATTAGAATATCACATCTGGAAGGGAGTGTCAAAGAAAAAGGGTTCACATGGAAACTGTGATTAAGAATAGGGGCACGTCTTGTGTGGGTGTCCGTAAAACGGGTACTACACTAATTCGTGTGTCCACTGTTATGGGTACATTATAATGAAATTGATATTGAAGTACAAGGAAATTCGGCAGGGGCACATATCAGACGAGCAAGATATCATAGCAGTATGGTAGATTCTAAAATGTTAGACGAAGGACAGGAGTTCAGGCAACTTAAGGATTCGTATATCATATTTATATATAAACATGATAAATTTAGAAAGGGTTTACCAGTATATCACATAGACCGATATATAAGGGAAACAGAAGAATTATTTGATGATGGTTCCCACATTATATATGTAAATGGTAACTATAAAGGTAATGATGAAATTGGACAGCTAATGAATGATTTTCGTCAGACAGATTCAGATAAGATTCATTATGCTGCATTAGCAAAAGGTGTAAAGCATTTTAAGGATACTGAAAAGGGGCGTGAGCAAATGTGTGAAGCAGTTGAAAAATATGCGAAGGAATATGCAAAAGAATATGCAAAAGAATATGCGGTAAAGGAAAAGATGATTTCTGTGAAAAATCTTATGGAGAATATGAAACTTACAGTGGATCAGGCACTAAATGCTTTGGGAATTCAAGGGGATGAAAGAAAAACCATAATAAATCAATTACAAAACCGAAATTAGGATATTTAAGTAGAGATATATTAAAAAATTTTTAGAACATAAATATAAGATGTTCTAGATTGAAATGCTAAAGAGTGTCATGGCACACCCAAATAGAAGCCCCAGTAGCTGGAACTACTGGGGCTTCTATTTAATTGAGCTGCTACAATTAACAGTGGGGTTAGGCATCATTATATTTCTTACAAAAATACAGAGTTTTATATATAACCTATCTGCCTAAATACATTGAATTAGGATGAAAGACGATATTAAAAAAGAGTGCAAACTGCTTGCAATTAGCAATCAAACGAAATATAATGAAGAAAAAAGAGGAGGCGATATCTATGGCAAGAACAGCAAATGTATTTGCACGTGTTGAGCCTGAAGTAAAAGAGCAGGCAGAGCAGGTGCTTGATCGACTTGGCATTCCAATGTCCAATGCGGTAGGAATGTTTCTGAGACAGATTGTACTCCAGAGAGGAATTCCTTTTGAAATGAAACTTCCGGCTTATGAGGAACCTGCTGCATATGGTTCTCTTACAAAGGAACAGTTCGATGCAGAAATAGAAAAAGGCATGGAAGATATTAAAGCTGGCAGAGTATATTCAGCAGATGAAGTTGAAGAAGAAATGAAACGGGAATTTGGTATATGAAATATAAAGTGATGTATACAGCAGGAGCCAAAAGAGATCTGAGAAATATTTTCATATACATTTCAGAGGAACTGTTAGCTCCAGAGAACGCTGCCGGACAGACAGACCGAATTATGGCTGCTATTCGAAAGCTGGACACCATGCCGAATAGAAAACGGCTTTATGAGGAAGAACCATGGCACAGCAGAGGACTTCGGTTCTTTCCGGTGGACAATTATTTGGTATTTTATAAGACAAATGATGAAAATGAAATAGTGTATATAGTTCGAATTATGTATCGTGGACGTGATGTTCGCAAGCAGTTAAGTCGGACAGAAGACATTTCAGAAAATTAAAATTTAATATGGAACCAGAGGTTTGAGCAGTTAGTCTATGAAAAATAGGGGAGCTGCTTTTTTCATACAAAGTCCATCTGAAGATGTGTGATTTAATGAGTGGTGGGGGCAGGCACCAATGTGGTCAAAAAGCATCAACTTAAGGAAAATGTCTTAAGTTGATGCAAGATAAAATTATCGAGCTGTTATCTGGGCGGAACATATTGGTGTTTATGATTCCTTATCTTGTCCAAAATCGGTTCTCATTTTTGTCAGGCATCAGCTCATTTCATTGCCGTAACTTTGCAATTTATAATAGTTATCAATTGAATATTAACCTAAAATTCGCTATACTGAATAATATAATTTGTCGAAAATATGTTTGCCGAAAGGACGGATTGCAACAAGTTAATTATTTACTCATAATAAGTATCAGAAAATGCTAGTGTTTTACTATACTTATATTTCAGTCGACTTTTTAAGACGGTGGAGGGCATGAGTCCGAGTTGGCATAGGAAAAAGTGGTAAAGTATAAATTGTTTTTACTGCAATCTGAAGAGTTATTGTGAAGGAGAGGTAAAGAATGGATGAGCATGATGTAGTGGAAGCTGGAACTGATTTACTTTTTGGGGATCCTAAGTCAGTCTTAAAAAAAATAGGTTTATCTATTTTGGATAAGAAACAGTTTGAGGCTATATTCGTATCAGCTGGGAAAACGGTTGCTGAATATGAAAAAGATAACACAGAGCAGAATGACATTAGGAGGATTTTGTTCTGTGAGGAAACTATGAGACTTTTAGCTAATGAAATAAGAAAGAGTAATAGTTTTGATTGGCTAAAGGATTTGGATAGATGTGTTAATGATTTACTTTCTTTAAGTGAACTTGATAGCATCAATAAAGCTAGATGCAAGAAACATTTTGAGGATATAGTAATTTATCAAATTAAAAAGTTATTTCCGCAGAGGTATGGTTCTTATTGCCTGGGAGATATCCATGACAATGTTAATAGTTTGATGGCATCGGCAAAATATAGTAACGAAATGCTATATAAGATTGCTGAGTTAATGAAGCAGTGCAATGATGCAGATAAACAGCAAAATAAAACTATGCATGAAGACTGGCAGGATAAGAGTTCATATACCTTACATAAATGGCATTTGGAGAGGGTGGAAGTTGATGGAATATTTGCGCACAAAGATAGTTATACTGATGATATTATTAAACTAACAGAAACGTGGCAAAAGGAACGTGATGAATATCCGGGTTGGTATATTATTCCATATAATACGGCTGTAGAGTTAAGTATGTATACTGACGAGAATGGATTGTTACAAAAGCATGAAACGGAAGATATTGACGTAATGTTGGATTTTGCTTATGAATTGTGCTGGAGACGTATAAAAACAATGCTACCATATAGCGAGTATGAAGTATTTCATTTAAGGCAGATATGGGACAAGTATTATATAAAAATTAAGGAAAATGCTGGTGGTTCAGACAAAATACGAAAGTGGTTCTATATAGGGCAGATACTGCTTTCTTGTTATAGGGAGTCTATGAATTGGAACGAATGGCAGAGTCTTATGGACATTTTGACTGTCTATCAGGATAGTGGAAATAATGGTAAAGTCGACTTAATGATAGAAAGTGCTAAGGCATGTTATTTTCAGTTAGACATACCGAGTTTGAGAAAGGAGCTGGATCAGTGCGATATTCCGGAGGAGTGTTATGAACAGAGACTGTTGGTAATAGGACTCGAGTTGGAATGTGGAAAATTGGCAGAGTCACTTGAAAAGTTAAAGCAGCTCAGACAAGATTTAAATCATAAACTAGATGAGAATAATGAAAATTATTATTTAAAAAGTTTAGAGGCATCAGTATTACAGTTACTTTCTATTTGTCAGCAGGCATATTCTTTACATAAAGAAATATACGAATTTAAACAAATGGGAATCGATGAGATATTAGAAGAGATAGAACGAAAAAAAGAATTTTTTGACAGGGAATCATGGAAAAATAATGTTGCTAAAGAACTTTTTAACCATTGTGTTGATAACCAATTTGAAAAGGAAACATTTGAACTAAACAGGAGTACAATGACCATATGTTCATATAGTCGTTCGGGTCATGCGGAAGGATACCAGCTTTATAAAGTGTTAGAGAAACTTGGAATCCCATTTAAATGTGGATGCGTTACTGTTATTTCAGATATGGAATTGTCTTTGATAGCGTCTATTTATAATTTTAATAATAGATTAGGTTTGTTACTGTTAGTTCGTTGTTCAAGTACAGGGACAATAGAAAAACTTGTTAATAGAAAATTTGTAATGGATTTAGAGAGTGGGTATATTGACGATGTTATAGATATTTTAATAAATGCTATTGAGGTTAATATCGGTGAAATAATTGCAATGGGAAATGGTTTCCCGGAATATTTAGCTGGGCATATAAGGGAAAATGTTCCGATATTATTGCAAAGATTTTCAAGCCGGGCATCTGAAAGGATGCAAAAAAAGGAATTACAGTTTATTCAGAGAATTATGAGTTGTAGAAACATTCCACCTCGATTTGAAGTAACTCAATTAATGGATAAGCTATTACGGCAAATATCCGAACGTATGAAGGTTAAGCTGCTTCCTCTAATGATGGAAACTGAGATTGTAGAGCAAGTAACAATGCATTCGAGAGTTGACGGTTCAAATGGAATAGATATTTTTGACTGTTATTTTAACAAGCAAGGATTGGATACTTTGTTTGAAGAATATCATGTGTTGATAGATGAAGATGTGATAAATTGGCTATTAAAAGATGATTGGAAGTCTGATTACGAATGGAAGACAAAAGTCGTAAGATTAAAGATTTTAGATGAATATCATCTTTTAAACACTAAACAGCATGATGAATATGTGAAGTTACTTTGGTCAAATATTGACGAGAAAACTCAATTGCCGAAATTGGCCGGTTATTACCTATGGGTATATGAAACGCTGCCATACATTGATGAATCAATTCCCAAATTGTCGGTTAAGAATTATTTTATTACAAATGATATTGCTAAGGATAGCAATGATTTATATTTAAAACAATTGACACTTTTATGTGCGAATGCGGAGCTAGGCTATTGGAATGAAAAAGAGGTGCTTATTATTCTAAATAAGATAAGTAAATACTGGTACAAAATCGCAGAGAATACAGCGAATATTATGTTTGAGGATAATTCTAGAAAGGCCGTATATGCAATAGCAGCTGTGCTGGAAAATTGTAATGGCATGATTTCCGATGAAGCACGAGAGATTCTTATTAAATTGGCAAATGAAATGAATGAAAAGGGAATTTATACAAAGTGTTTTGATATATTTATTTTGCGGGATGAACAATGGGAACGTGATGTACAAGAGAATATTTTTGCAATGAATGAATCTCAATCAATAGATTCTCTTAGAGCTATGGAAAAGTATATTATACGTTATCCTGATAGTGTTACTACCAGTCAAATGCTTGGAAAGATAGTCGAATTAATTGAGCTTAGGAAAGAACCAGGATTGCTTTCAGCTATATGGATATTACATAATCTGGTATATGCGAAGAATACGGTTATAGATACTATTGGAATTGAAAGAATAGATAGATTACTGTTTTTTTTGGCAGAATTAATTAACTACGATAATGCTGCTATGAAAGATATTAAGCATTGTATTGAGCTTAGACAGGCTTGTGCGGCTCTGGCTTTTAGACTATTTGATTGGAAGACAGTAAATTGCGGTAAGGGTGTGGAAAAATGGCGTGAGATTTGTAAATCATCTGATGAGGCAAACGAGGTACGTAATCAGTGGATATGGTAAACTTTGCAGGAACTTACTAGTATTTTGGGGTTTTTAGCTATACTATTACCTATCCGTAAGGACGAAAACTATGAGAAAAATTATCTGATAGGAAAGTATTGTGCAATTCCTACCTTAAAGAGTATTGATATTTTTAAGGGAGATGGGTGGTCGGAGGACATTGGTTTAGCATCGACCGGAGTGGAACGGAGAGATTAGGATGGCGAAAAAGGACAGAACAGATAACAGAAAAATTCGTGAGCAGAGAAAGCAATTCAAGGTACCGTAATTATGTTGCCAAGGCATATACAAAATGCAATGTTGATGCAGAGATTTTACTGAATTCATTGTACTGGTTCGAATATCAGAAACAACAAATGGCATAGTTTTGCTTGTAAATTTCATATAGAAAGAGTACTATAGTTTTAGAAGACTATGCTATTTCAGCATTGATAGTAAAAATATATCTGATTATAAGTTTACAGTAGGAAATCAGATTTTAAAACCGGTTAAGAAAGATGGTAAATATTATGTTGATTTTGCATAAAATATAGTACTAGAGTATAATTCCTGACTTTGAGAGTTGAAGTTAGAGGAAATTCAGCTTGCTAAAAAGCATGCATATATAAAAGAAAATTATGAAAAGTGGAATTTTTTAGAGGCTTTTTCAGTGTCTGACGATTATAAGACAGAACCTATAGATTTCTATTTCGAATTTAAAAAGTCATCTACTTGCAGCTTGGCTGAATTGGTAAAAAAGGAACATAGATATATATGCAATGATGGGTATATTAAAGAGCATTCAATTGATGATTTAAGCGAGTGCATTGTAGTGCACAACCGTAAGCAGGCTTTGAAAATATTTGCAAATATCAATAGAATATTTGATGATTATTTGATCAAGGCTGGGCTTGAAGGAATTGAGTATTATCGGCAGTATTTTGAAATTAGTGTAAGAAGAGATGGAATGCCACAAGTATTTTTGCCATATAGTTGGACAAGTAAAGAGTATCTGATGAAGGAAGAATCCCTTCTTTAGTAATCTGATTTACAGAAACTTATTAACCAAGTAGTCTTGATTGACTACACCATAATTATACTAGGATATAGAAAATGAAATTTAATTTCAACAAAAAAATAGTTAGTACAATAGTGATATTGATTTTTGGCGTAGCAATTACAGTTGCGGCATTGTCTGCAAAGAATATAGCGCTTGAAAATAAAACAAGCTCAGAAATAGCCACAGAGGCAGTATCAGCTACAGAGATGATATTGGATACAGAAAATACAGAGACTAGTAATGTGGATAAGAATTCTGACGAAAGTTCAACAACTACAAAAGAAACGGGCAAAAGCTTGAAAGATACAAAGAGCTCATCAGAAAACACCGATAATAATGATTCCAGGAATTCATATGAGACTGATATAATGAAAAATGATGAATCAGAAAACACTTCAGACGATGTAAATAAAACAGGTGATAAGATTGATAAAAAATCTGAAATAAACAATTCAGGAGATAGTGGTTCAGGCACAGATGATTCAAATAATGACAATTCAGGAATGAATAATAATAATGAACCGAAATCTGATAACGGAGTGATAGAGCTTCCAATTATACCGATTGACTAATGTGACGTCAGTTGTGGTTTTACATACATTTGAAGAAGAAACGTAAGAGGAGTTAATACAATGGAGAATGATACATTGTAATTGTATTTTACATGGTAATCCGCTATATTAGATATAAGTGTAGCGGATTATTTTAATGGAGAAAGGCAAATGAAGACAAAAAAGTTTTTATCAGTAGTGTTAAGTGCGGCTATGATATTAGGTGTGGCTGTTCCGGTGGCAGCAGAGCAAAGCGTTGAAGCAGAACAACAGCCAATTGTAGAAAATAGCATTACAAGTGGATATATTCTGAGTGATTTGGATTATAATACACCGGTGTATGAACCTGATGATGCGGTGCCGTATTCTGATGATTGGGGATATTCTGCAGATGAAACTATAGAGAGCAAGTATCCGGCTAATGGAGTCAGCGATATCAAAGCGAAATATCCGTCTGTTCGTAATCAAAATCCTCTTGGCACATGCTGGACATTTTCGTCAATAGGCCTTGCAGAGTTTGATCTGATTAATGATGGTGCGTTTGATAAAAATATAGATCTTAGTGAACTGCATCTGGCATATTATGCATATAATTCGCTGTTAGATCCGCTTGGTGGAACAGATGGGGACTATGCAAAGTACTATATGAATAATACAAGTGTTCAGTATGGTTATCTCAATCGTGGTGGCAACTATTTGATGGCGGCACGCAGAATGGGACAGTGGTGTGGTCCGGTAAGCGAGAGTGATGTACCATATAGTAAGGTGGCAAGCAACGGATATACAGCAAGCACTATTGATACTTTTCTTAATACAGGTTTATCTGATGAATATGCATATTCAAAGGATAAGGCACATCTGGAAAATACATACATGATTAATATCAAGGAAAATGCATCAGATGTGAAAAAAGCCATAAAAAAATATGGTGCAGTGGGAATTATGTATAGTCATAATGATAACGGATATCATTACATAAATAACAGTTATAATGATAAAACAAATAACAGAGCAGGTCATGCGGTAATGGTTGTTGGATGGGATGATAACTATTCTAAAGATAATTTCAGAGATGGTGTTAAACCTGAAAAAGATGGTGCATGGCTTATTCGTAATAGTTGGGGAGACGGAACCGGTTCATATTATAATCAGAGTTATTTCTGGATGTCATATGAAACGTTTTCTTTATCCGATACGGCTTGGGTGTTTGATTTTTCTGCTAATGATGGATATGATAACAATTATCAGGTTGATGGAGGATTAAATGTAGCCCATCAAAGCAGTTACAGGAAATTGGCCAATGTTTTTACTACTCAGACTCAGACAAAACAGGGAGTATCTTCTGAGGACTTAAAAGCAGTTTCCCTGTCTATTACATCTAAAACAAATGTTAATTATACAATAGAGATTTATACAGATTTAAAGGATAAGACAAAGCCAACCAGCGGAACAAAGCAGGAGACTGCTACCACTACAGGGCAGACAACCTATGCCGGAGTATACACAATTCCACTTAAATCAGCGGTTAATCTGAAGCCTGGGACAAGCTATTCGGTTGTAGTGACTACTGATACACCTGCCATTGACATTGAGGCAGCGATGACCGGAGATGTAAATTATAATAATGAAATGGTGTGGGAGAATCATGCGTCAAGTGATAATACGGCAAGCTATTATTTCTATGGGACAGGGTTGGCATATTCCCGCAGTTGGAATTATCAGAATACGCATGGTAATTTCTGTATTAAAGCATTTACCGCCAATAATGTAGAAAAAGATTCTGAGAAGCTTGTTGGCAGGAGCCTTACTTTAAAAGATAATATTGATATGAACTACTATATGGAGCTTCCTGAAAGTATCAAATCAAACAGCAACGCATATATGGAGTTTACGGTGAATAATAGCCAGCTATACAAGGTCAGCGTAAACGATGCAATCCCTGTTGAGAAAAACGGAAAGGTTATATATAAGTTTGCATGTCCACTAAATGCTGCACAGATGTCAGATACGGTTAAAGCCAAAATGGTGGTGGATGGTAGTAGTGGAAATGAATACACTTACAGTGTAAAAGAATATGCCACCGAGCTTCTGTCAAAATCAAACGAGTATCCGGCGGAGACCATTAAGCTTGTGAAGGCACTCTTAAACTATGGAACCGCAGCGCAGAACTTCTTTAAATATAACACTGATAAGCCGGCAAATGCTGGTTTGAGCGATACAGATAAAGCTGTAGCAGCGGCTGATTTTGAGGAATATAAGGCTGTTATTAAAACGGATAGTGCAAATGGTCAGAGTAATGGACTGACATATTACGGAAGCTCTCTGATATGTAAGTCTGAGATGACAGTAAGACATTATTTTATGGTGAACGAAGGCTATGATATAAACAATTACAAGTTCAGCTATGTTAATGCAGATGGCAATGAAGTCAGTCTGACACCTAAAAAGGCTTCAGATGGGGTGTATTGTGTAGATATAAACGGAATAATGGCACGCAACCTGAATAGTAATTATGCATGCAAAGTCACCGGAAAGAATAAGGCCTGTATTTTCGAGCTGGACTATGGTCCGTTCAGCTATTCACAGAAGGTCATTAATAGCGGAAATTCATCTGAGGAATTAAAAAATCTGGTGAATGCGCTATATTGGTATTGGTATTATGGATATAGAAATTAAAAAGACTGCATAATTAAAACCACCGCAGAATTTAACGCTTTAACTAAGCTAAATTCCTGCGGTGGTTTCTTTTGTGCTTATCTGTTTACAATGCTAATCACGGAAGACAAGACCGCCTTTCTGACATATGGGACAAAGTAATTCACTGCTATCTGATAAAAATATGCTGTCATTTTCTCTTAATAATGACAGTATGATGGTCTATGGCTGGACACTCAAGATTATAAATAATTGTATTTTACAGGGGAATCCGTTATATTAGATATAAGTGTAACGGATTATTTTAGTTCTGCAGAAAGAGATGCAGGGTGGTAGGTGAAAAATTATATATTCATTTGAAACGAATTTTTATGCAATTTTACCACTTTAACGCATTAAAATTTAATATTTTTTTTATAAAATATGCAAAATATGACAAAAAGTACTGGACAAAATGTCCTATATAAGGTAAAATGCATATATGCAATCAAGCAGCACATTTGAAGGTTGTGCAGAAAGTATTGGGCATATTTTACGAATTGGGGGGATTTTTCATGAGAATATATCATGCTAAGGATTATGCAGATATGAGCAGAAAGGCTGCAAATATCGTATCGGCACAGGTGATTATGAAGCCTAATTGTGTATTGGGACTGGCTACAGGCTCTACACCTATCGGCTTGTATAAGCAGCTCGTTGAGTGGTTCAAGAAGGGGGATTTGGACTTCTCAGAGGTTATGACGGTGAATCTTGATGAGTACAAGGGATTAAGCCGTGAGAATGACCAGAGCTACTATTATTTTATGCATCAGAATTTGTTTGATCATGTGAATATTCCGGTTGAGAATACTCACCTGCCAAACGGCATGGAGCCGGATTCACAGAAGGAGTGCAAGCGCTATACAGAGCTGATTCAGTCTCTTGGCGGTGTTGATTTACAGCTTCTTGGTATCGGACACAATGGTCATATCGGTTTTAATGAGCCGGGCGAGTCTTTTGACAAGCAGGTACACTGTGTGAATCTTACAGAGTCTACTATTGAGGCTAATAAGCGCTTTTTTGCATCGGCTGATGATGTTCCGAAGCAGGCTTATACAATGGGCATCAAGACCATCATGCAGGCTAAGAAGATTCTTATTGTTGCAAGTGGTGAGGATAAGGCAGAGATTGTTCACAAGGCTTTCTTTGGACCGATTACACCACAGGTGCCGGCTTCTGTATTGCAGCTGCACAATGATGTTACGCTTGTAGCGGATGAGGCTGCATTGAGTTGTTTGTAGATGTTTTTTAGTTGAGAAGGTACATGTATATGTTAATAAAAAATGCAAGGGTATTTACAGAGGATGGCAGCTTTATGCAAGGTGATGTTGTCGTTAAGGATGGCCGTTTTGACAGTGTTTTGGAGAGAACAGCTGACACGGATGCGGCTGCTGACAGCACACAGCAGGAGATTATAGATGCATCAGGTCTTATCATGATACCGGGTCTTGTGGATATTCATTTTCATGGATGCAAGGGGGCTGATATGTGTGACGGCACCAAAGAGGCACTTGATGTGATTACAGCATACGAGGCTTCTATCGGAGTGACGAGCGTGTGTCCGGCTACTATGACCATTCAAAGGGATGAGCTTTTGAGTGTCATGAAAAATGCCGGTGATTATAATTATCATGGTGGTGCACATCTTGTAGGTATCAATATGGAGGGACCTTTTATCAGTCCTTCTAAAAAGGGCGCACAGGCGGCAGAGAATATCATGCGATGTGATTATGATTATTTCTGTGAGCTTCAGGATGCGGCCCATGGCTTGATAAAGCTTGTAGATATTGCTCCGGAAGAGCCGGGCGCGATTGATTTTATAGACAGGGTAAGAGGAAGTGTTGTGGTTTCAATAGCACACACAGCGGCTGATTATGACACCGCAGTAGAGGCTATTGAGCATGGTGCAAGCCATGCCACACATTTGTATAATGCGATGCCACCGCTTCATCACAGGAATCCGGGAGTTATCGGGGCTGTGAGAGATTCAAAAAAGTGTCATGCAGAGCTCATTTGTGACGGTGTGCATATTCATCCGTCGGTTATCAGGGCGACATTTGCCATGTTTGGGGCTGAGCGCATGATTTTAATAAGTGACAGCATGAGAGCCACAGGGCTTGAGGATGGCGAGTATACACTCGGTGGACAGGCAGTGACAGTCAGAGGTCCGCTTGCCACACTCCATGATGGGACAATTGCCGGTTCGGCAACCAATCTGATGGATTGTATGCGTTTCACAGTAAGGCAGGCAGGTATTCCGCTTGAGGAGGCAATTATGTGTGCTACAGCCAATCCGGCTAAGGAGATTGGCATCTATGATGAAGCAGGCAGCATTTCTGCAGGAAAGAGAGCAGATTTTGTGCTTCTCAATGATGATTTGGATATTGTGAGTGTGTATATCGACGGAAAGGAGATATCATGTTAGGTTTTTTCAAGAATAAATCAAAGGGAAAGGTAATCTGTTCTCCGTGCAACGGCAGAGTGGTTCCTATTACAGAGGTTCCGGATCCTACTTTTTCTGAGAAGATATTGGGAGACGGCGTGGCCGTGATTCCTTCTGAGGGCAGGTTTTACGCTCCGGCGGATGGTGAGGTGACAGCTGTATTTGATACGTTGCATGCTTTTACCATGACGACCACTCAGGGAGTCGAGTTGCTTTTGCACATTGGTCTGGATACAGTGATACTAAAGGGTGCTCCTTTTAAATCACATATTTCCGTTGGTGATCAGGTGAAGAAGGGTGACCTTTTGATGGAGGCTGACCTGGAGCAGATTAAGGCAGCAGATCTTAATGTCATTACTCCGGTTTTAATTGGCAACACTGCTGATTATAGTGAGATAAAGATGCTCAAAGAGGGGGATGTATCCGCCGGTGATGAGATTTTAAGTCTCGCGTAGATTTGAATATAATTATATAATAATAACGAACTTTATTGGAGTATCTCCAGTTTAGTATACATAATGTAAAGGAGGGGAAATTTATGAAATTTCTTCAAAAACTGGGTAAAGCTTTAATGCTTCCCGTAGCAGTACTTCCTATCTGTGGTATCCTCATGGGTATTGGATATTATTTATGTCCTGCAACCATGCAGGGTGGTGACATCGAGGGTGTACGTAATTTAATAGGTCTGTTTTTAGTTAAAGCAGGGGGCGCTTTGATTGACAACATGGCCATCCTTTTTGTAATCGGCGTTGGTGTCGGTATGTCGGAAAAGAACGACGGTACCGGCGGTATTGCAGCTTTAGCTTCATGGCTGATGATGACAACACTCCTGTCTACAGACTTTGTTACAAAAATCATGCCATCTATCGCTGACAGCGCTACAAAGACACTTGCATTCGACAAGATTGCAAACCCATTTATCGGTATCTTAGCCGGTGTTATTGGTTCTTTGTGTTACAACAGATTTAAGGATACAAAGCTTCCTGACTGGCTGTCATTCTTCAGCGGCAAGCGTTGCGTAGCAATTATCGCAGGTGTTGTTTCAATCCTTGTATCTGTAGTATTACTGTTTGTATGGCCATTACTTTTCGGTGCTCTTGTAGCTATCGGTAAAGCAATCGTTGGTTTTGACGTAGTCGGCGCAGGTATCTATGCATTCCTGAACCGTCTGTTAATCCCTACAGGTTTACACCATGCATTAAACAACGTATTCTGGTTCGATACTATCGGACTTGGAGACCTCTCTCATTTCTGGAATGGCGAGACATCAAAGGATGTTTCATGGAGCCTCGGAATGTACATGTCAGGTTTCTTCCCATGTATGATGTTTGGTATTCCTGGTGCAGCACTTGCCATGGTTAAGTGTGCAAAGCCTGCTAAGAAAAAGGCTGCCATCGGTATCCTTGCTTCTGCAGCTATCTGTGCATTCATCTGTGGTGTTACAGAGCCTTTCGAGTTTGCATTTATGTTCCTTGCTCCTGTTCTCTATGTGATTTATGCTTTACTTTATGGTATTTTCACAATGATTACAGTAGCTCTTGGATTTAGAGCAGGCTTCTCATTCTCAGCCGGCGCGATGGATTTATTATTCTCATCTTCACTTCCGGCTGCAGCAAGGACATGGCTCATCATTCCTCTTGGAATCGCAGCTTTTATCGTATTCTACATTGTATTCTATTTCGCTATCAAGAAATGGGATCTTAAGACCCCTGGTAGAGAGGACGATGATGTCGAGGCAGAGAAGAAGGCAGTGCTTTCTAACAATGACTACACAGCAGTTGCAAAGACTATTCTTGAGGGCTGCGGTGGCAAAGACAATATTGCAAGCATTGACAACTGCATCACAAGACTCAGACTTGAGGTTAAGGATATCACTCAGGTTGATGACAAGAAGATTAAATCTGCAGGTGTTGCAGGCGTTATGAAGCCTGGCAAGAATTCTGTTCAGGTTATTATCGGAACCAAGGTTCAGTTTGTTGCGGATGAGTTTTCTAAGCTTTGCGAGTAGATTTGTTCTGCAATATAGCAGTGTTGATTCACATTAGGTGATTCATATAATTTCATAATACATGATTAAAAGCCACACCGGGTGTTATGCCTGGGGTGGCTTTTTTAGTTGGTTCGGGCCGTAAGCCTCGCCCGGTCGTGGTGCACACGGACTCTCGTTTTCGCTACGCTGCGCTGTTAAGATACTGTACGGATTATGCTTTTGGGTTTTCAATGCTCGACGAAACCGGCTTTTATGCGCCGTCCGTGGCGCATAACGCCTTCCCCAGCCGTCCATGGCTGCGGATTTCTGTGCTTCACGGGCATAATCCTACAGTATCTAAACAGCTTCGCTATGCGCTCTCACGAGAATCCGTGTGCACCCGCCAGGCGGGGCTTACGGCCCTTACGCTGTGAATGGAATCCGCTTAGGAGAGAGTTGCGAGTTGCACATTGTTGTAACCGGCAACGGTTTTATCTACGCCTTGCTTCTACGAGGCTGCGGTGGGATAAAATAAGAAAGGATTGAAAAGCGAACAATTGTTTGCTATAATAAATGAAGCGAGGAAATAAAAGTATATTAGGTTTAGTAATTTAAGTATTCATTTAATTTATTGTGATTAGGGAAAATCCAATATCAATCGATTGATAGAAAGAGTGATTTTATATGAACATATGGCTAAAGTTAAGGAAAACAGCTGCAATTACACTATGTGAATTACTTGCAATTGCTACAATTTTTACAGGCTGTGCCTCCACTGATTTATCCGGCACTGAAGGTGCCGGGCATGTCGCAGTAGCTGAAGTGGCAGGTGAGGATTCTTCCGGTGCTTTAGGCAGCAAGGATAAAGTGGATGGGGCGCAGGAGGATCTGGTAAATAACAATTCCTACGTTCCCCTCGATGCGATTCCTGCATATGATGGCAAGGCATATGTGGCTGTAAACAATAATGAGCCTTTTTTTTCGGACAGCGATATGACTACCACTGCTTTTGAAAATTACAGTGATTTGGATTCACTTGGCAGATGCGGTGTGGCTTATGCCAATATCTGCAGAGATATCATGCCGACTGAGGAGCGTGGCAAGATAGGCATGATAAAGCCATCAGGCTGGCATACGGTGAAGTATGATGTGATAAAGGACAGGTATTTATATAATCGCTGTCATCTTATTGGCTATCAGCTTGCCGGGGAGAATGCCAATCCGAAGAACCTTATTACCGGCACGAGATACCTGAATGTGGAGGGCATGCTGCCGTTTGAGAATCTGGTAGCGGATTATGTAAACAATACAGGAAATCATGTGCTTTACAGAGTGACTCCGATGTTCTCGGGCAGCAATCTAGTTGCAAACGGCGTTCTCATAGAGGCAAAGTCGGTTGAGGATAACGGTGGCGGCATACTTTTTAATGTATATTGCTATAATGTGCAGCCCGGAGTCGGAATAAACTATGAGAATGGTGACAGCTGGCTGGATGGCACCACTCCGCAGCAGAGCGCTCAGACGGATACACCGCAGAATGAAGGCTCGCAGAGCAGCGCTGGAAGCGGGGCAGGAGAATCCGGCTCTTCAGGCAGTACAACAGGAAGTGCATCATCAGGCTCAGACAGCTCAGCAGCAGAAAATAGCGCTGCAGATTCCTCAAACAGCGAGACTATGGTTCATATCACAGCAACCGGCAAGAAATATCACCGTGCGGGCTGTCGTACCTTGAAAAAGAGTGACACAGAGGTAACGCTTGATGAAGCAAAATCCATGGGCTTGTCTCCGTGCGGAATTTGCAATCCACCACAGTAGATGTGCATTAGCATTTGCAAGCCACGACACCGCCAGGGCATACGCATATGTTTTGATTGAGCGAATAGCGAAGCCGCTTAGATACTGTAGGATTATGCACATGAAGCACAGAAATGACTTGCCATGGAGGGCAAGTCAAGGAGAACCGCGCCACGGAAGGCGCGTTTCGACGGTTTCGTCAAGCATAGAAGCGCAAAAAGCATAATCCGTACAGTATCTTAGCGGCAAAGCGTAGTGAAAGCAAAGCATATGCGTATGCCCTAGCGGTCCCGTGGCTTGCAGCCCGTATAATTGCCATAAACCCTTGACGATTGCAAAACCGAAAAGTATAATAGAATAGCTAATGAATTCAATATTTTAATATAGATGGAGGAAACCAAATGGCACTGAGCAAAAAGCCGGTCAACGGCATGAAGGATATATTACCTGCAGAGATGGAAATCCGTGATTATGTGACAAGTGTGATCAAGGATACATATAGAAGCTTTGGATTTACACCGATAGAGACACCATGCATGGAGAATATAGCAAATCTCACAAGCAAGCAGGGCGGAGAAAATGAGAAGCTGATCTTCAAGGTAATGAAGAGAGGCGAGAAGCTGAATCTGGAGACAGCAAAGGAAGAGTCGGATGTAGTAGACTTTGGAATGCGCTACGACCTTACAGTGCCACTTTCAAGATATTATTCAAACAATGCCAACAACCTGCCATCGCCGTTTAAGGCACTTCAGATGGGCAGTGTGTGGAGAGCAGACAGACCTCAGAGAGGCCGCTACAGACAGTTTACACAGTGTGATATAGATATACTCGGAGAGCCAAGCAATCTGGCAGAGATAGAGCTGATTACAGCAACCACTACCACAATCGGCAGACTCGGCTTCGAGAACTTTGAGATAAGAATCAACGAGAGAAGAATCCTAAAGGCAATGGCTGCTTACAGTGGTTTCGCTGAGGAGGACTACGACAGCGTATTTATCACACTCGATAAGATGGACAAGATAGGAGTGGAAGGTGTTGCAAGTGAGCTTGCACAGGATGGCTACCCACAGGAAAATATTGACAAATATCTTGATTTGTTCAAGCTTTTGGAGCAGACAAGGGATGTCACTGAGGGTGTAAATATACTTTCAGAAAAGCTCGGTGAATATTTAGACGAAGAAGTGGTTACAAATATGACAGAGATAGCTACGGCTGTTAATGCCACAAAGGGAGCAAAGTTTGAGCTCGTATTTGACCCTACACTTGTTCGTGGAATGAGCTACTACACAGGAACTATTTTTGAGATATCAATGCCTGAGCTTGGCGCAGCCTGTGGCGGTGGCGGACGATATGACAAGATGATTGGAAAGTTCACCGGAAATGATGTACCGGCCTGTGGTTTTTCAATCGGTTTTGAGAGAATTATCCTGCTTCTCATGGAGAGCGGCTTCAAGATTCCTGAGAGTCCAAAGAAGGTGGCTTATCTGGTTGAGAAGAAATATCCGGCAGACAAGCTTGTTGATGTCATGAACCAGGCAAAAGACGCAAGAGCAAACGGACAGCAGGTGCTTGTTGTGCGCATGAACAAGAACAAGAAATTCCAGAAGGAGCAGCTTATGAAAGAGGGCTACGAGGAGTTTGTTGAGTTCTTTAACAGATAGGAATCTGATAAGCAGCAGTTTAGCTGTGTAGCAGTGGTACCAAACAGTTATTAGAATAAATATATATTAGAAATATAAGGAGTATAAAATGGCAGAATCAATGCAGGGCTTACATAGAAGCCATAGATGTACAGAGGTATCAAATGCCAATATCGGTGAGAAGGTCACCGTGATGGGCTGGGTACAGAAGAGAAGAAATTTAGGAAGTCTCATTTTCGTAGATTTAAGAGACAGAAGCGGAATACTTCAGATAGTATTCGGCGAGGAAAATGTAGGTGCAGAGGGCTTTGAAAAGGCAGGCACCTTAAGAAGTGAGTTCGTCATCGCAGTTGAGGGAACTGTCCAGAAGAGAACAGCTGCTGTCAATGAGAACTTAAAGACAGGTGATATCGAGGTTATCGCTACATCAATCAGAGTGCTTTCAGAGGCACAGACACCTCCATTCCAGATTGAGGAGAATTCAAAGACCAGCGAGGACATCAGACTTAAATACCGTTATCTGGATCTTCGCCGTCCTGATATCCAGAGAAATCTCATGCTCAGAAGCAATGTGCTTCGTGTGATGCGTGACTTTATGGCAAACGAGGGCTTTTTGGAGATAGAGACACCAATCCTTTGCAAGTCTACACCGGAGGGAGCAAGAGATTATCTCGTGCCAAGCCGTATACACCACGGACATTTTTATGCGCTTCCACAGTCACCACAGCTCTTTAAGCAGCTTCTGATGGCTTCAGGCTATGACAGATATTTCCAGATTGCACGATGCTTCCGTGACGAGGATCTGCGTGCAGACAGACAGCCTGAGTTTACACAGGCAGATATGGAGCTTTCATTCGTAGATATCGATGATGTAATCGAGGTAAATGAGAGACTGTTAAAGCACCTTTTTAAAGAGGTCATAAATGTGGATGTTGAGATTCCGTTTAAGCGTATGCCTTGGCAGGAGGCTATGGACAGATTTGGTTCTGACAAGCCTGATACACGCTTTGGTATGGAGCTTTGCGATGTTTCGGAAGTGGTAAAGGACTGTGGCTTTGGAGTATTCACAGGAGCTCTTGAAAACGGTGGCTCTGTCCGCGGTATCAATGTAGAGGGACAGGCAAAGATGCCTCGTAAGAAGATTGACAAGCTTGTAGAGCATGCAAAGGGCTGTGGAGCAAAGGGACTTGCTTATCTGTGCATCAATGAGGATGGTACATACAAGTCATCATTTGCCAAGTTTATGACAGAAGCTGAGCTTGATGCACTTGTTGCAAAGATGAACGGAAAGCCGGGAGATTTACTCCTTTTCGCAGCTGATAAGAATAAAATCGTATGGAATGTACTTGGAGCGCTTCGTCTCATGCTCGGAGCTGAGCTTGGCCTGATTGATGAGAACAAGTACAATTTCCTCTGGGTAACAGAGTTCCCACTCCTTGAGTGGTCTGATGAGGAAAACAGATTTATGGCAATGCATCATCCATTCACTATGCCTATGGAGGAGGATTGGGACAAGATAGACTCAGATCCTGGCGCAGTTCGTGCAAAGGCATATGATATCGTACTCAATGGTACAGAGCTCGGTGGAGGCTCAGTGCGTATCCATCAGGATGACATCCAGGAGAAGATGTTTGAGGTGCTTGGTTTCACAAAGGAGCGTGCACATGAGCAGTTTGGATTCCTGCTTGACGCATTCTCATATGGTGTACCGCCACACGCAGGACTTGCCTTCGGTGTTGACCGTATCTGCATGCATATGCTACATACAGACAATATCAAGGAGGTTATTGCATTCCCTAAGGTAAAGGACGCTTCGGACCTCATGTCAGAGGCACCCGGAACTGTAGATCCAAAGCAGCTTGAGGAGCTTGGAATAGCTGTGGTTGCAGAGGAAGATGAGGAATAACACTATAATATGAATTTGAAAAAAAATATTTTCAATGCGATTACCATAATACTGCTCGCCGCACTTATTGCGGGGGCAGTATTGCTTAATAACAGGATAAAAAAGCTCGAGACACAGATGTCATACACCTCAGACAACACATCGGTGATACTTTCCGATGTGCAGACCATGCAGGATGATATCAAGTCCACCCTTGAGGAGGAGGCCAGCCTCATAACAAACTGGGACATTTCCTTAAAAAGTGCAGACTTTACCGATATGACATACACAGTCTCTGTCTCGGTGGTGCCAAAGGAGTACACAGAGGATACAAAAACCAGTGTATTTTTCGGTACAAACGAGATACCGCTAGAGCTAAACGGCATCAAGTATACGGGTGAGGCCACACTTCCACTGTCTGAGGACTATGCAGGCAATGTGACATTTCTGTTTGTTGACGGAAATAAGAGAAGCACAGAGGTGCTCGATGAGTTTGAAGGTGTGACATCAGTGTTCAAAAATGTAGCATCAGGCATACTTGCAGATAAACCAACCTTTGACAATGGCAGCATAAAGCTTGGCACAGATGTAGATGTAGCAGTCATGGGAAATGATTACTTTGACTTTAACAGTGTGCAGCTCGTAGTTGCAAGCTCAGACACAGAGCTAAAGACCTACGATATCAGACAGCTGTTGGCAGAAAACGGCACAGACAGTGCAGACTCTGCAGACACAGACTCCATCACATCTGCTTTAAGTCGGAAGGATGATGCCAAAAAAGATGGCTCAAAGAATGACACGGAAAATGATACCTCTGATGCCTCAAAAGAGGACGACGGTAAGCTCCATAGCCTCGAAGGCACAGTCAAAATCGAAGACTTAATCCCTGTCACAGCTGCAAGCAATATCAAAATATATGTCAAAGCAGTATCGGCACAGGGCTACACCTTCACATATGACCTGTTCGATGGTATCGTAAATCAGGACATCACAGACTTTGAAACCACAGCCGACATATCCGGCGGCGACTACACAGTAACCGATTCGGCCGGCAGCAAATATGAGCCATAAAAATGTGATATAAGCGTCATTATTTAAAATCAGTTTTTATTGTGTTTTCAAGGCGGCTCAGAATATTTATAAACAATATATAACTATTAAATAAGCTCATTTCGCATAAGTGAAATGAGCTTTAAATTTAAAAAGTAAAAAGTGCCGGACAATATTTCACGCCAGTGAAATAAGTCCGGCACTGCCAGAATGCAAGGCAGCAAAGCGCCTCGCTCGTAAACCTGAATTAGCCGGAGAGCATACAGTGTGTTCCGAAGAAAAATGTGAACTGCCGCGGAGTTCCATAAAGTAAAAAAGAAAGAAAATGTAAATAAAACCGTAATCTGCCCGGACAAACAACCGCGGCTGACTTCACATTTTTCTGAGGAATATACTGTGTGCTATGCCGGCAGCCTTACCCTTCTTTTTTGCTGAGCGGCAGCGTAAATATAAACTCAGTTCCCACACCCTCAGTGCTTATCACATTTATATTCTCACCATGCGCCTGCACGATTTCTTTAACTATAGACAGGCCAAGTCCCGTACCGCGCTTATCCTTTCCACGGGATAAATCACTCTTGTAGAAGCGTTCCCAGATCTTTGAAAGGCTGTCCTTTGGGATACCGATACCGTGATCCTTTACTGATATAAACACCTTTTCATTTCTGATACTCGTCTCAATCTTGATACTCGAATCATTATTTGAAAACTTCACAGCGTTGTCAATCAGGTTGTAAAGAATCTGCTGGATTTTGACCATATCACCGCGCACGAAAAGCTCTTTTCCGGTGAGCAGCAGGTCAAAGCTTAAGCCCTTTTCACTGCATTTACCCTCGAAGGTAAGGATTGTCGTGCGGATCATTGTATTGATGTCAAAATCAGCAATATCCAGGTGTATGCCGTGATGACCGAACTGGTTCAGATCGATAAGACTCTTGGTGAGCTTATTAAGCCTCTCGGTCTCAAAAAGTATGATATTTAAATACTTATCCTGCATCTCAACAGGGATGGTTCCGTCCAGCATAGCCTCCACGTAGCCCTTTATCGAGGTAAGAGGGGAGCGGAAGTCGTGTGACACGTTGGAAACAAACTTGCGCTGATCCTCCTCAAGCGTATCAAGCTCAGTTGCCATGTAGTTTAGTGTGTTTGCCAGATAGCCGATTTCGTCATTGGAATGTACATCAATCTGGGCAGTGAAATCACCCTTTGCATACTTCTTTGCGGTCTTTGTGATTTTGGAGATAGGACGGTAAATGGAGCGGCTCATCATGAAAAGCAGAACAAATGCAAAGGCAAAAATGAGCGCTACAGTGTAAAAGGAGATATTCATAAAACCGTTTACACCTGCCGTGATATGGCTCATTGTCTTGTGAATGACTATGTAGCCGATATTCTGGTACGAGACATTTACCGGGGAAAATACGGACAGCATCTTATGCTTGAAGGAGCCGTAAAAATTTCCAATCATATAGTTGTTGCTGCCAAAATCGGTGACATCAAAGCCATTTATCACTACAGGCTTAGAACTGTCATTTTGGGTATCAATGCCTATTGACGGATCATCTGAGTCCATGAGCAGCTCACCGTCAGGGCTGACCACCCATACCTTGGCATCCATATAGTCGGCTACGATTTTCATGTGATTCTGGAAATCGCTAAGCGACATGGATGAGCCAAAGTATTCGGCGGCGTAATCACCTGCAATGATGGATGCTTCCCTGTAGAGATTGGATGCCTCCTGCTTTTCAATATAGTCTGTGGTGAGATGCTGTGTAAAGGTGCATATAATGAAAAAAGCGATGACACCGTAAATCAGATAGCTGATTAACAGCTTAGCGTAGATGGTGTGCTTCATTATTATTTTACCTCAAACTTGTATCCGATGCCCCAGACAGTTGCGATGCGCCAGGTTGGCTTGTCCTTGATTTTCTCGCGGAGACGCTTTACATGCACATCGACAGTGCGGGTGTCGCCGACATATTCATAGCCCCATATGTTGTCCAGAAGCTGCTCCCTCGTAAACACCTGATTTGGAGATGAGGCAAGAAAATATAAAAGCTCAAGCTCCTTTGGCGGCATATCAATCTGCTGTCCGTCATAAGTGACAGAGTAGTTGGACAGATTTACAATAAGCCCCGGGTACTCCACACACTTGATATCTACAGAAGCATAGGCCTCCGGCTTTGCAGGCTGGAAGCGTCTGAGCACGGCCTTGACTCTTGCCACAAGCTCCTTTGAGTCAAAGGGCTTGAGTATATAGTCGTCGGCGCCAAGCTCCAGGCCTAAAACCTTGTCAAATACCTCGCCCTTTGCGGAGAGCATGATAATCGGCACATCGGACTTTGCACGTATCTCACGGCATACCTGATAGCCGTCTATGCCAGGAAGCATGAGGTCCAAAAGAAGCATGTTTGGCTTGTAGTGCTCAAACGCGATAAGAGCCTGCTCACCGTCATTTACGATTTTGGTGTCATAGCATTCCTTGGTCAGATATAGAGATATAAGCTCTGCTATATTGTTGTCGTCGTCTACTATCAGTATTTTCTGTTTAACAGCCATTTCTAATCTCCTTCTTAAAAATTATTTATATTCCGTAAAAGTAAATTGTCGTTATTTAAAGGTTGCGATGGTTACTCCGGCATCGCCCTCACCAAACTCACCGAGATGGTATTCCGCAATAGTTTTTGTCCTCTTAAGGAGTCCATGCACAGCCTTTCGCAGTGCACCGGTGCCTTTTCCGTGGACAATGCGCACTGATGAAAGATGAGCGATATATGCGTCGTCTAAGTATTTATCTAAGAGAGCAAGTGCCTCATCCGTAGTCTTTCCAATCAGGTTGATTTCTGATGAAACTGACATTGACTTGCTCATCTTGATCTTGCTTCCGCTGCCGCCGTACTTCTTGGCAGGAGAAACATCGTCGTTTAAGAGCACGAGGTCATTAATATTAACCAGCGAGCGTAGTATACCCATCTGCACATACAAATCGCCCTTGGCGTTTGGCAGAGTGTGGACAGTTCCCTTCAGATTGAGGGAGAGCACAAGCACAGAATCACCGATGCGCAGCTTCTTAGGCGCCTTGTGATTTGCCTTGGCAGTGTTTTTCTTGATGTCTGACAGCTTCTTTTCCTTGTCATTCATCTTGTCACGAAGGGCAGAGCGCTCCTTTTCCATCTGGCTCATAGGAGCCTGTCCCTGTCCGTATTTGTTGAAATTGCGGATGGTTTTGTCGGCAAGTTCCTTTGCATCCTGCAGTATCTTGTAGGCTTCCTCATTTGCCTCGCGTAAAATCTTGTCTTTGCTCTTGTCTATACGCTCGTTTTTCTCTTCGAGCTGTTTCTTGAGCTTTTCAATCTCGGCCTTGTAGCTGTTGATTTCAAGCTGTTCCTTTTCGATAGTTTGTCGCTGTGACTCGAGGCTTGCAATCAGATCCTCAAAATCAAGGTCGTTATCATTAATTCTGCTTTTTGCATCCTCGATGATGTTTTCGTCCAGACCAAGCTTTGATGAGATTGCAAATGCGTTACTCTTTCCAGGAATACCGATTAACAGGCGGTAGGTAGGGCTTAAAGTCTCAACATTGAACTCACAGCAGGCATTTTCCACACCGTCTGTGGAAAGCGCATATACCTTCAGCTCACTGTAGTGTGTGGTGGCCATGGTGATGGCGCCATACTGGTGCAGCCTGTTTAAAATTGAGATGGCAAGCGCCGCGCCCTCTGTCGGGTCGGTTCCCGAGCAGAGCTCATCGAACAGGCAAAGGCTTCTGTCGTCAGCTTTTTCAAGAATTTTTACGATATTGGTCATGTGAGACGAGAAGGTACTGAGACTTTGCTCAATACTCTGCTCATCGCCTATATCCGCAAAGACATCCTCAAAGATGGCGAGCTTTGACCTGTCAGCCGCAGGAATGTGAAGACCTGCCTGACCCATGAGAGTTAAAAGTCCGACAGTCTTTAGTGAAACCGTCTTACCGCCGGTATTTGGTCCGGTGATGATAAGCTGCTTATATTCCTCGCCGAGCCGTACATCTATAGGAACCACCTTTTTAGCATCCAAAAGCGGATGACGGCCCTTTCTGATATTGATATGCCCATCGGTGTTGAAATCCGGTGCCACACCGTTATATGATTTAGCCAGATTTGCCTTTGCAAAAATGAAGTCAAGCTCTGAAAGAATCTCATAGTCCTGCTCCAAAGCAGCCGCATTCATGGCGACCTTGTCGCTGAGCGCTGCAAGGATTTTTTCAATCTCCTCCTGCTCCTTTATGAAAAGCTCCTTGAGCTCATTATTCAAATTGACGACAGCCATCGGCTCGATAAAAAGGGTAGAGCCGGTAGATGACTGGTCGTGCATCATGCCGGGTACATTGCCCTTAGCCTCAGCCTTTACAGGCAGACAATATCTGCCGTCGCGCATGGTCACAACCGCATCCTGCAGATATGTCCTTGTTGTGCTGTTGTTCATGAGCTTGGTGAGCTGCGCATGGATTCTGTCGTTCATGCCGCGTATGCTCTTTCTTATCTTAAAAAGCTCAGGACTCGCATCATCGGCAATCTCTTCCTCAGATAAAATGCACCTCTTAATCTCATCGCAGAGCGCAGAAACCGGTTCAATCCCTGCAAACAGACCGGAGAGAGAATCCTGCTTCTCATTATCCATGGCACTTCTGCCATAGGCCTTCACGCGCTTTGCAACCTCCAAAAGACTGCAGATGCGAAGAAGCTCGGTCGTATTCAGTGCACCACCGATATCAAGCCTCTTTAGGGAAGCATGTACATTGTGTATGCCAACGAAGGACACTCCGCTGTCCTTGTACAGGCGGCTTAGTGCATCGGCAGTGGTGGTCTGCAGATGTCTGATTTCGTATAAATCGGTGATAGGCTCAAGCGAAAGACACCTTTTCTTTGTCTCCTCACATGCTGCGTAGCTGCTTAGCATGGTGAGAATTTTGTTATATTCCAATGTTTTGTAAACTTTTTTATTCATTTCTATATCCTTATATTTCGGTAGTTGAATATTAAATTCATATTTACTGTATAGCTTATCATATTATAGCTGAAAATCTTCAAAAAAACCATAATAAATATGTATTAAATGATAATTACAAGATGATAACATAAAGTTTAATACATAACAAACCAGTTTGTTAAACGAGCCAAAAAGTAAGGGCTTGCGACATGTACCCGCCGGACTGCTGCACTGCTCCCAACGGTGCTACGCTGCGTGACTAAGATTCTGTATGGATTATGCATTTACTTTTTCTATACATGACGAAACCGTCGCTACTCGCCTTCCATGGCTCGATAGCTCCTTGCCCCGGCATCCATGCCGTGGCATTTCTGTGTTATGAGCATAATCCTACAGTATCTAAGCCACTGCGCTATTCGCACCGTTGGGAGCAGTGCAGCAGTCCGGCGGATACATGCCGCAAGCCCGTACTCAAAGCCTGTACTCAAAGAAAAAATATGGTTGCAACGCAATATAATTCAGAATATAATGTAAGATAGTAACTAAAGACATCTAATCAGGGTGACAATATGGAGCAATTTATCAGAGAAAAGATAAAGGATAAACCGCTGAATAAAAAAAGACTTGCAAAAAAAGCAGGCACAGCAGCACTCTGCGGAGTGGCATTTGCAGTGGCTGCAAGCATTGTTTTTGCTATATTTCTGCCGGTTATCAACAGACAATCAAAAAAAGCTTCAGATGGAAAAAATAATAATGATGTGCAGACAGCCACACAGCAGTCAGGCATAGATGACAGCAGTGATGCATATAGTGAAAATGGTACACAAAGCACAGAGTCCGGCACTTCTTCGGAGCCGTCTTCGCAGACCTATCAGCCTACACTCGCAGATTATCAGGCAGTGCAGAACCAGCTTTACAGAGTAGGAGCCACAGCTACGAAATTTGTAGTAGGAGTCACGGGTGTGACAGATGCCACTGATATTTTCAACAATTCCTATGAGACCGAGGGTCAGGGAGTGGGAGTGATACTGAGGGACAATGGAAAGCAGCTAATCATTCTGACAGAGAAAAATGTAGTGGATAAGGCGGATAAGCTTAGTGTAACCTTTGTAAACGACATGGTGGCTGATGCTGCGCTGGTCAAGTATGACAGCAATACAGGTATAGCAATCATTTCCGTGGATAAGTCACTTCTAGACAACGCCACAATAGGGGCTATAGCGGTTGCGGAGCTTGGTAATTCAAATATTGTTTCAAGAGGAGCATCTGTCATTGCGCTTGAGGCAAACTATGCCATTCTCACAGGTCTTGTAACGTCAACAACCAACGAGCTGTCGGCGCAGGACAACAATTACTCGGTGATCACCACAGATATCGCAAGCAACAAGTTACAGAGTGGTATACTGATTAATACAGATGGTCAGGTCATAGGGCTTTCGCTGCAGGATTTCAATCCGGCGGAGGAAAACAATACGCTCACGGCTGTCAGCATAAGCGACTTGTCACCTGCCATTGAAAAGCTCGAGAGCGGCGCAGATGTGCCGTACATAGGCATCACCTGTACTACAGTTACAGAAAAAATAGCAAACAGATATAACATCCCAAAGGGTGTTTATATAAAGCAGGTTACCATGGATTCACCGGCATTTGTCTCGGGGCTTCAAAGCGGAGATGTGATAGTTGCGGTAAACAATACAGAGGTGTCGAATGTGTCCGCGTACAACACACAGCTTATGAAGCAAAAGCCTGAGGATACCTGCAATCTGAAAGTAAAGAGAAAAGGAAGCAACGGCTACACGGAGATTACCTGTCAGGTGAAAATCGGAGTGATGAATTAGCCGAAATTAGGAGGATATATGAAGTATATTTCAACTCTCCGCGAGGGAGAGAGAATCAATGAGATTTTTTTATGCAAGAGCAAGCAGACAGCCATGACTAAAAGCGGAAAGCCTTATGACAATGTTATCCTGCAGGATAAGACAGGCACGCTGGATGCCAAGATATGGGATGTGGGCTCAGTAGGCATTGAGGAATTTGATGCAATGGATTACATAGCCATAACCGGTGATATCACAAGCTTTCAGGGCAATTTGCAGTGTTCCATAAAGCGTGCGAGAAAGGTAAACGAGGGAGAATATGACCCTGCGGATTATCTGCCGGTCAGCGATAAGGATGTCGAGGTCATGTATAAGGAACTCATGGGCTTTATCGGTTCTGTAAAGAATCAGTACCTGTCACAGCTCTTACATAGCTTTTTTGACAATAAGGAGTTTGAGCGCCGTTTCAAGTTCCATTCAGCCGCAAAGAGCGTGCACCACGGCTTTGTAGGAGGTCTTTTGGAGCATACACTCGGTGTGACGAAGAACTGTGATTATTTTGCAAAAATGTATCCGGTTTTAAACCGTGACCTGCTTCTTACAGCAGCTATTTTCCATGATATCGGAAAATTAAAGGAGCTTTCTACTTTCCCGGAGAATGACTATACAGACGCTGGTCAGCTCCTCGGACATATCATGATTGGTGCAGAGTGGGTAGGCGATGCGATTAAGAGCATCGACGGCTTCCCGGTAGTGCTCGCAAACGAGCTGAAGCACTGTATACTTGCCCACCACGGCGAGCTTGAGTTTGGCTCTCCGAAAAAGCCGGCACTTGTCGAGGCACTGGCACTTAGCTTTGCAGACAACATAGATGCCAAAATGGAGACCTTCAGGGAGTTGCTTGTAAATGTGCCTGAAAACGATACAAAGTGGCAGGGCTACAACAGATTTATGGAGACAAATTTCCGCAGAACAAGTGTGTAAAAAGCGGACAATATTAAATATAGCTATGGTGTGATTTTTGGTGTGAAAGCTTGTGCCGGATACAAACATTATAAAGAGTAATTATATATAAAATAAAGAAGAGAAAAGCATGAAAAAAAATGACATATTTGAACTTGAAATAACAGATATGGGAACAGATGGCGAGGGTATCGGACATTATGATGGCATGACCTTTTTCGTAAAGGATGCACTGATTGGTGACGTCATAACAGCCCGCGCAACAAAATTAAAGAAAAACTATGGCTACGCAAGAGTGGAAGAGATTAAGACTCCTTCCACTTTTCGCGTTGAGCCGCAATGTGAGCTGCACAAGAGATGTGGCGGCTGCCAGATACAGGCGCTCTCCTATGAAAAGCAGCTTGAATTTAAAAATAATAAGGTGCGCAACAATCTCATGCGTATAGGTGGATTTTCCGAGGCAAAGCTGGACAGTAAAATGCAGCCGCCTGTTGGCGCAGACAATCCATACCGCTACCGCAACAAGGCACAGTTTCCGGTGGGATATGACAGGGATGGCAATATAGTGACAGGCTTTTATGCATCGCGAAGCCACAATATCATCCCGGTTGAGGACTGCAGGCTTGGGGTGCCGCAAAACAAAGAGATACTGGATATCATAAAGGAATGGATGAATGAGTGCGGCATCACGCCGTATGACGAGAACACACACAAAGGGCTCGTGCGCCATGTGCTTATCAGATATGGATTTACATCAAAGCAGATTATGGTGTGCCTTGTGATAAATGGGGACAGTCTTGAAGCAAAACGCCGAGCCGGGAATGCAGCAGATATACTGTGCGAAAGACTCTCAAAAATCGATGGAATGACTTCGATTTCCTACAATATCAACAAGGAAAACACAAATGTCATCCTTGGCAAAAAGACGGTCTGCATATGGGGAAGACCATATATTGAGGACACCATCCATCTGCTTTCTTACCCTGATTTCACACCACAGGGGACTGGCATCACATATCAGATTTCTCCACAGTCGTTCTATCAGGTAAACCCGAAGCAGACAGAAAAGCTTTACAGCACGGCACTTGCATTTGCAGGGCTCACAGGAAATGAAAATGTCTGGGATCTCTACTGTGGTATCGGTACCATATCGCTCTTTTTGTCACAGAAGGCAAAGCAGGTGTATGGAGTGGAAATAGTGCCTCAGGCAATCGAGGATGCCAAAAACAACGCGAAGCTCAATGGCATCACAAATGCACATTTTTTCGTAGGAAAGGCTGAGGAGGTGCTGCCACAGTTTTATGAGAATGCAAAGAAAACTGAGAAAATCACTGATGATACAGCATCCACCGGACGTACAGATATGCTTCGCCCGGATGTGATAGTCGTTGACCCTCCAAGAAAGGGCTGTGATGAGAAGTGTCTGAACACAATGCTTGCGATGTTACCGGAGAGGATTGTATATGTGAGCTGTGATTCGGCAACATTGGCAAGGGATTTGAAGATACTCTGTGAAGAGAAGTATGAACTCATGAAGTGGCAGGCATTTGATCAGTTTTCTCATACGACGCACGTAGAAAGTATTTGCCTCCTCGAGCGGGTGAGCAACTGAAAAATATTGATATGAACTAAGTAAATTTATAGACATTTTCTTATCTTAAAGCTATAATATTAAAATCATATAGAACAGATAGACATTGATTTTAGAAAGTGATACAAATGAAAAAGCTAAAAAAGAGATTCATTATTCCGGCAGTGGTATTTATATTGGGCATGTGTGCGTTAATCGGCGCTATATATGTAGTCGGCAAGAGTCAGGAACAGCAGAACAGGATAAATGCAAAGCTCAATGCGATGACATATACGGAGCGTATATATGGCGAGCTTATGGAGGGAATAGGAGTTACCGATAGCTTAAAGCAGGTTGTCATAAGTGGTGATGGAAATATAAATAGGTTTTATGATATTGCAGCAAATATGATGGACGATTCGATTCAGAGTATACAGATAGCACCGAATGGAGTTGTGTCTGAAATATATCCAGAGGAGAGTAATGAATCCAGTAAGATTGATCTGATAAATGATAGTGACAGGGGAGAGATTTCGCGCTATGCGAGGGATAATGACACTGTAATTATGCAGGGACCATTGGAGCTGAAGCAGGGCGGATATGGTATAGCAGTGCGCAATCCGGTTTATTTGGAGAATGAAAATGGTCAGAAGAGCTTTTGGGGCTTCACAATTGTTATACTGAAAGTTCCGGAAATTTTTTCTGAATCTGTAGAGGCTCTTTCCAGTTTTGGATATAAGTACAGTCTGCAGAAGTTTGCTTCGCCGTGGGATGATACGTATGAGTGGGTTTACGGTTCAAAGGAAGAGTTGAACGATCCGGTGATATATGACTTTAACGTGTATGGATATAAGTGGAGGCTTGAGATTTTACCCAAGAGTGGGTTTTACAATAACAGATATCTGCTATATCTGTTCATCGGAGGTGGAGTTATTGTCCTGCTTTTGGCAGGGCTTACAGCAGCGTTGATTTCAATCAATGAGAACAGGAAGAATTTCAAGAGACTGGCTGTGACCGATGCACTGACCGGTATCTACAACAGGCACGGTTTTGATGAGCAGGTTGAGCAATATATGAGACAGAATCCGCAAAAGCATTGTGTTGTGGCAATGCTTGATATTGACGATTTCAAGCTGGTCAACGATGTGTATGGACATGCGGCAGGTGATGGTGCACTGCAGAAGCTTGCAGAGAGCATGAAGCAATATTTTTCAAAGGATGTTATACTAGGCAGAAACGGAGGCGATGAGTTTAGCATTTTTATGCCGGATTGCACGGTAGAGGAGGTTAAGCCTTTTCTTAAGAAGTTTACAGGAGAAACCAGGAAATTTTATTGTAAAGGTGAAGAACATACATTTACCATTTCACTGGGCTTTGCGGAGTATCCTGTTTTGGCTGATGACCGTTCACAGCTCATGCGGTGTGCGGATATGGCACTTTATGAGGTGAAAATGCGTGGGAAGAACGGCTGCATGGCATACCGTGAGGGGGAGCGTATAAAGAGCCGTGCGAAGCTTGGATTTGCCGTGAAGGATATTATTGACAATATGCCGGGAGCGTTCATTGTTTACAGGGCAGATAAAGAAAATGATGAGATCCTGCTTGCAAACAATGAGCTGCTTAGGCTTACAGGCTGTAAAAATATGGACGAGCTGCTTGCATATACAGGTAAGAGCTTCTGTAATCTGATACGTCCGGATGAACAGGAAAACTGTCAAAAAAGCATATGGTCGCAGATTAACGGAGGACACTCAAATGATTATATTTTCTTTCATATGAAAAAAGCAGACGGCACATATATTTCAGTGCTCGATCATGACAGGATAGTGGATTCAGTGCACAATGGTAGAGTATTTTATGTGATGATTATGGACTTAAAGTCACTGCAGAGGCACTATGGAGACTGCCTGGAGCTGGTGGAAAAGTAGAAAAAAGCAGATTGTGGACATATGAGTTCACAATCTGCTTTTTTAATAGTGCATACACAATTTATTTATCCGAATAAATCACATTTCCACCGCATACGGTGTACTTAACCTTACCGGTCAGTTCCATGCCGGTGAAAGGTGTGTTTGATGATTTTGATGCATATTCGCATGGTACCCATTTTTCGTCAGGATCAAAGATGACAAAATCTGCAGCAGCACCCTCTGAGATAGTACCGTAAGGCATGTGGTACAGCCTGGCAGGATTGATAGTCATCTTTTCCAAAAGCTCAAGCATGCTCAGATGGCCCGGTTTGACAAGGCTTGTGATACCAAGAGCAAGAGATGTCTCAAGACCGATGATACCGCTTGGAGCTTCGGTTACAGGCTTTGATTTTTCCTCAGTGCTGTGAGGCGCATGATCTGTTGCGATAAGGTCTATTGTGCCATCGATAAGTCCCTCTATAATCTTTTGACGGTCTGCTTCAGTGCGCAGAGGCGGATTCATCTTGGCAAGGGTGCCGTGCTCTAAGACAGCATCCTCAGTCAGCGTGAAGTGATGTGGAGTGGCCTCGGCATGGAGCCTTGCACCAAGCTTTTTGTAGGTGCGGACTATATCAACAGATACACCGGAGCTGATGTGCTGTATTACAACATCAGCACCACTGCGCAGCGCAAGCAGACAGTCTCTTGCGACAAGGGCTTCCTCAGCGATGGATGGTGAGCCGTAGATACCGAGAGCGTCAGATATTTTTCCATGGTTGATGCCGTTGTTTTTGATAAATGCAGGGTCCTCCTCATGGAGACTTATCGGCATATCCAGCTTTGCAGCATTTTGCATGGCTCTGTAGCAGAAAGCGGCATTTGTAAGCGGGATGCCGTCATCGGTAAAGCCACATGCTCCGGCTTCCTTTAAAGCTGCCATGTCAACCTCATCCTGTCCTTTGAGGGAGTGCGATATTGCAGCGGCCTGATACATACGGATTTTTTCCTGCTTTCCACGTGTGAGGTTGTCCTTTAGAGTATCCACATTGTCCACTGTAGGCTTTGTGTTTGCCATGCACACGACAGTTGTGAAGCCACCCTTTGCGGCAGCCAGGGAACCGGTGTGGATATCCTCCTTGTATGTGAAGCCCGGATCACGGAAATGCACATGTGTGTCGATAAGTCCCGGTCCGACAATCATTCCGGATGCATCTATTATTTCTTCTTTTTCAGTTGCAGCAGCGTCTGACGCACATGAGATGTCAGGTGCTATTTTTACTATTTTTCCATCTTTTACAAGTATATCCATATGTTCGTAGAGACCTGAAGCAGGGTCTGCTACAATGCCGTTTTTTATTATCATGATAATCCTCCTGTAGATTGTACTTATTTTCTGATATATCCTAGTATAACAGGTTTAAACAAACTACACCATATCACTTGCATATTTTACCGGTAGTACAAGAAAATAAAATTGAAAATATATAGGGGATAAAAGTATATTGACAGCCTGTATATAACTGTATATACTGTGTATATAACAGGCGGGTCAAAAAACGCAAAATGAATAAATCGCAAGTGAATAAATGGCTAAGTAAAAAATGCCATTTGCATACAAAGGAGTAGCTTATGAATAATGCACTGATAGTCAGAAATGTCAGTAAAACATTTGACAAATTCAAGCTGGACAATATTTCATTTGAAGTGCCGGGTGGAAGCATTGTAGGTGTGATAGGAAAGAACGGCTGTGGCAAGTCAACACTTCTTTCTGTTCTTATGGGGATGAAAGAGTCTGATTCGACAGACACCGGGATTGTGATAGACGGTGCGTGTCTGCAGAAGGATGAGAAGGAATACAAGAAGAAAATAGCTTATGTATTTAGTGAATTGCCGTTTATGGAAAAAATATCTGCTGTCTCGATAGGAAAATATTACGGCAGATATTACGACGGATTTAATCAGAAAAAATATGAGGCTCTTCTTAAGCAGTATGGTCTTATCGATTTTCCGGGCGTACCTCTTAGAATTTCTAAAAGTAAAAAGGATATTATGAATGCCTCGGATTTTTCACAGGGGCAGAAGATACTGCTGCAGCTTGCATTTGCACAGAGCTATGATGCGCAGGTGTACTTTTTTGATGAACCTACGGGAAATCTGGATGTTGAATTTCGTGATAAATTTTATGAAACCATAAGGGAGCTTGCAGCAGATGAAAATAAATGCATAATTTATGCGACACATCTGGTCGAGGAGCTTGAGCATTTCGCAGATTATATTTTATGGCTGCAAAAGAAAGACAATACCACAAGCAAATTCTATTACGGTTCGCTGGATGAGCTTAGGGATTCCTACAGACTTGTTTCCGGGGACAAGACACTGCTTGAGAGGATACCGAAGGAGCTTGTAGTCGGAGGGCGTTTAAGCGAAAGCTCGAATGAATTGCTGATAAGATATGATGAAACAAAAATAACCGCAAAAATTAATCATGAAATCAGGCAGCATATGAGATATGCAGAGCTCAAAGAAATCATGTACTACGTACAGAAGAAAGAGATAATAAAAGAAAGTGGTGATGAGCAATGATCAGGGATTATTTTGAGAGAAAAAAGATATGGTTATCCAGTTCACCGGGGCATATCGGTTTGGCATTTATCGTATTACTTGTGACAACACTGTGCGGCATGTTGGGGTTTATATTTGCCGGATTTCTGTTTATGCTATCCATTGCAGTATTTAGAAGCCTCGAGATAAATGAGCTTTTACCCTTTTCAAAGAAGGAAAGAAAAACAAGATTTTTGACAGAGGTGATGCTTGATTTACTGTGTTTAAGTGTTCCTCTTCTTATAAATACTGCGTTTATTGTGATAAGGCACAGAAAGCTGGAGCTTTTTTCACATCCGCTTTATGTGGCGGTATGTTTTATTTCATATATCATAATTCTTGCACACTTTTCGATAAATGATATCTTTTGGAAAGCGGCAGAAGACAGCAGAAATTTAGAAAAGTGTTTAGCTGACGCGAGTGTTTCAAAGTCTGTAAAAATATATGAGACTTTTATTGCGTTGGTAAAAATTGTTATAGACACAGGGTTGTTTGTCTGCTTAATGACTATTGTTACAAATGGCAGCTTTTCTGATTTTGCAGGAATAGACAATGAGTTCTATAAGCTTGGATGTATATCAGGGATTTTGTCAGGTACTATACTTGTGATAGACATGGTAAGAACTACTGGAGGCAGAAATGAATATTTCCATACAGTCTAAGGGCGGAACACCAATTTATGAGCAGATTGCCACGCAGATAAAGGAGGCAATACTTGCCGGAAAATTGAATAAGGATGATGCGCTTCCATCGATAAGGGCGCTTTCAGCGGACATTAAGGTCAGCGTCATTACCACGAAAAAAGCATATGAGGAGCTGGAAAAGGAGAAAATGATATATTCGGTGCCTGGAAAGGGCTTTTTCGTGGACAATCCGGATATGGCATATCTCGAGGAAAAACGTACTTTAAGTGTGGAGGAGGAGCTTGCTGCGGTTATAGAAAAGGCAAAGGCGGCAGAGCTTGATGAAGCAGAGTTTATTGATATGGTGAGGATACTTTGGGAGGACGAAACATGCTAGAGGTTCAAAATTTATCTTACAGTACGAAAACCTTTTCTATGGAAAATGTCAGCTTTTCACTGGATGACGGATATCTCATGACACTTTTGGGAAGAAATGGCGTAGGAAAAACTACGCTTTTTGATTTAGTGTACGGACGTATTGAACCACTGAGTGGAAAGGTATTATGGAATGATATTGATGTCACCGGAATGAAAGCAATTGACATTCTGTATCATGATGAGGTGGCATATGTCGGTGGAAGAAGCTGGTGTATAGGCGGGATTAGGGCTGACGAAAATATCAGGCTGTTAAGCTGTCTTTACAGCAGATGGGATCAGAAGCATTTTGATGAAATGCTTGAAATGATGGAGTTCACCAAGGAAGAATATACGACAAAATTTGAGGAGCTTTCAACAGGAAAACAGATGCAGCTCCAACTGGCTTTTGCTCTGGCAAGGCACCCAAAGCTTCTGCTTTTGGATGAGCCTATGGCAAATCTGGACCCGGTCGTAAAAACAGACATCTGGGAGCTTTTGATCCGAACAATAGAAAAAGAAAACATAAGCATCATAATCAGCACGCATCTGGTTGAGGAGGTCAATGACATAACTGACTATATCGGATTGCTTGATAATGGCAGGCTTGTTAAATTCGGGGACAGGGAACAGATATTAAATGATGATTTAGGAAATAAAAATAAGAATCTCAGGGAATTACTGGAGGAAGAAAATGGATAAAGCGGAAGAAATTTTTGCAGAGGGCATAGAAGATAGAAATGTGAAAACAATAAGGCAGGCGAGAGTACTTTTTGTAATATGTCTTATGGCAGGCATGTTCATCATATTTGAAAGTGATGACATCTTTAAGTGGGCTGCAGTGTTGGCTGTTTATTTTTTTACAGATTCGTTTTATAAGAAATATCTGAGAGTGGAAGCAAATTTGGCTGATGATATGACCGGCAATGATATTTATCAGTTTATAGGGCAGCACGCACTTTCGGTGAATTGCTATTTCGGGATTATTTCAAAAAAAATACGCAAATACAGGATAATTTTTTTTGCAGAGTATTTTTTGTGTGCCATATTCTCAGATTCAAAGGGGTATGGGCTGATTATTGCCGTGTTGAGCGTTGTCGTAACGTATGCCACCGCATGGATAAAAAAGAAATATTTTATCTGCCGCCTGGTGGGAAAGCTAAAGCCTGTTGAAATGATATTAACTTTCACAGATAGTTTTTTAAACATATTTAAATTTCTTCTTATACTGTTGGTCAGCCTTTTGTTTTGCGTGGTGTTTCTGGGAGTAGCAGAGGGCGCAGTGGAACGTGAAATGGTAAGCGGGCAGATACTTGAACGTTTTATAGGAATACCGGCCTTTTTTGTAATGGTTGTAGCAGGCTTGATTGTACCATTGGCAGGATATGCTTTTTTTAAACCATCAGCCATATTAAATGCAGCCATAAAAACTGCCATGGTTATAGGAATAGCGGGATTTATCTGTATACTGGCATCGGCAAGACTGTGGTATTATGAAATAAACTATACAACGCAGAAAATAACATTGGTTCATTTTAAGGAAAAACAGTATGATTTTTCAGATGTAGAAAGGTACATATGGAAAAGCGGTGATGATGATGAGACTGAAAAAACGCTTGTTTTGTATCTGAAGGATGAAACAGTGCTGGATTTATGCGATGATGGTGCATTTAGCAGTGAGCAGGGCGATTTTGAGAAAGCGCAAAAGCAGGCGTGGCCGCAATCATGATAGACTGTATATATGGACAATAGAAAATTTTATAGATATAATATGATTTAAGGGATCCTGAATTGGATACCTTTTGACTCTCACATCATTTTACTAAGTAGGACTAAATTGGCATAATGTATAATAGCCATAGGTTGATAGCATAGTAGGCAGACCCATAAATCACAAAACAGCTCCAAATAATTAAAGGGAGAAAAACAATGAGCTTAATAAAAGGTATACATCACGTATCAATGAAGTGCAGCAGCACAGAGGAATATGAAAAGACAATAGATTTCTACAAAAACATTCTGGGAATCCCGGTCGCAAGGGAATGGCAGGCAGGAATCATGCTTGATACCGGAAACGGAATTGTTGAGATTTTTAACGATGGAGATGATGCACCGGACAAAGGTGTTATTCGTCATTTCGCATTCGCAACAGATGATGTGGATGCGTGTGTAGAGGCTGTAAAAGCAGCAGGATACGAGGTATTTATTGAGCCGAAGGATATAGAAATCGCATCAACACCGGTATTTCCGGCGCGCATAGCATTCTGCAAAGGACCACTTGGCGAGGAAATCGAGCTGTTTGAGGAAAAGTGATAGGACGTATTAATGGTTTTACAGGGGTATTATGCTATGGGAAAAACTCCAATTAAGCACACGCTTGCAGGCTATATTATTAAAAAAACAGACACCGAAGGATACCGGTCAGGAAAACTAACCGGAGAAAAACATTTGAACAAAATAACAGAAATGATGGAATTTGTTGGTGGACGCCGGAAACTAATCGATCAGGCAAGGTTCATAGAGAATAATACACAAGCAGGCCACGATGGGAAGATAAGAATTAATTGGATTCAGGTCAACAGCGATATTAAAAAAATTGATTGTGATGTCAGCAGCATACCGGAGCTGTGTCGGATTGAGGGTGTTGAGGATTCAAGAGCAAAACAGCTAAGATTGATAGAGTCTGTAAAGCAGTGGAAATCAGAGGTAGGTGACTGCGATTGGATATGCAGATATTATGATGATATTTTGGGGCGCCTGGAAGCCGGAAAGAGCGTCACAGAGGCTGAGGAGGATATGCGTTTTAAGTGTATCAATTATATAACAAGAATAAAGGAGCCTGTGTGGGAGCGTGTTTTTAGTGCAAAGGTTTTTAATGATTCAAAGAAATTTGAAAAATGCTATCGACAAAAGATGGTATCAATTCTGACTAAATATTCTCCATATTATGAGAAGGATATGGAGGATTATGATACAGAGGGAGAGGAAGATGATGCCAAAGAGGATAAAAAGAAGTCGGGGCTTGAAATTTTGAAGATGCATGGTATTATGTCATATGCACAGACAATGGAATGGAAGGGACCATTGTCATATAGAATTGATAATACATGTGTTATTGATACGTCAAAGCAGATTTATGGAACCATTATTAATACGCAGACACTTGAGCATGCAAGTCCGGTTTCGCTTGTAGGATGCAAAAGAATTATGACCATAGAAAATAAGGCTAACTATGAAAGTATGCAATATGATGAGAATACCTTGTATATTTTTTGTCATGGTTATTTTACTCCTAAGGAAGTGTATTTTCTAAAGAAATTAAGCCTTATTGTATCTAAGGAATGTGAGTTTCTCCATTGGGGAGATATGGATTTTGGAGGGATAAGCATATTCTTGTTTATTAAGGATAGAATTTTTGAAAAACTAATGCCTTATAGAATGGGGGTAGCGGATTTTGAAGAAGCATTAAAAAAAGACGCGGGAATACCACTTAAGGCTTCAACTAGGGAAAAACTGCAAAAAAAGGACGCAGGATTGCTTACTGAATTAAAAGAAGCAATTCTTGAATCGGATAAAACAATAGAGCAGGAAAGGCTCTTATGAGGCTGATTCGGAAAACTCTAAATACACATATATATTTGACAAATTATTAGAATGTGATTCATACGCACAGCATACCTCCTTCGTGCATACAATAGCATGAAGGAGGTATGTTTGTATTATGAATCCATTTAAAATGAGGCCGGAGAGAACCGGCGATTTATTTGTTGACTGGGAGAAATTCTGGGTAAAACCATATAACAAAAATGAGGTAAATCCGTATACAAGGACGAGAATCATATTGATGAATGGTACAGAATTTGAAAACGTGTGGTTTTCACATCAGTTTTCAAGAAGCGTAGGTGATGATGAGCTTAGACGAAAGCTTGCATACATCAGGAAAAGTGAGCAACAGCAGCAGAAAATACTCACACATTTAAAGCCGGCAGATGAGTCGGCATTGGAGCACACCATAGGCTACGAGCAGCTGGCGGTTGATCTGACTGCGCATCTTGCAAAACGAGTAAATGACAAAAATATTAAGTCTGCGCTTGATTTTGCCTTGCTCGAGGACTTTGATCATTTGTACCGCTATGCGGATTATCTTGATTTTACCACAGGTGAGCACGCAGAGAAGCTTGTCGGAGGCTATACGGAAATCACACCGGGCAGACCGACTATTTCACACCACAGGCATCCATATGATTCAATACGATATCCGATGACGGATAAATGCCCTGCGACAATGGATGTGCTGGCTGCAAACGTAATCACAGCAGCAGAACAGCAGACTATGAACTACTATATGAACACAGCGGCACTTTGGCCTGATGAGATGGGACGCAGGCTATATCAGGAAATCGGAATGGTCGAGGAACAGCATGTCACACAGTATGGCAGTCTGTTGAAGCCATGCATGAGTCGCCTTGAAAATCTCCTTGTTCATCAGTATGTCGAGTGCTGGCTGTATTGGAGCTGTTATGAAACGGAGACGGATACAAGAATACGTGGCATATGGCAGTTTATGTTTGAACAGGAGCTTAAGCATCTGCATATTGCACTTGAGCTGCTAAGACAGTACGAGAAAAAGGATTGGCAGGAGGTCATCCCTGACGCTGAGTTCCCGGCTCCTCTTGTGCTTGAGAGCAATATTGAGTATGTCAGGTGTGTGCTTGGCAGTACGGTAAACGACACAGCATGCCGTGAAAGGTATGTGGATGTAAGAACCAATGCTCCTGAAACATTTATCAGATATCAGCGCATGGTCAATGACCCGGTAAGAAATGTGATGAGTCATGCCTTTATTGAGGATTATATCCGCAAAAACGGGGAGGATTATCGCTTTGAGGTGGCACCAAATCCTGTGCCGGAGCTTCGTGACCGTACAAAGGATAATATATGTGTGGGAAGACAGCCTCTTTGCAGGAATCGGTATTAGAAGCCATTTTATATGCCATCTGTGGCATGTGATACCCGGCCCTGACGTTTTGTCAGGGCATTGCTGTGCAAAGAGAAGTATAACTCGATTGTATCTAAGCTATGGAGTATTTTAAATGGGCTGTAATCGTTGCTGGTCACACTGTTAGGTGTGAACAGTAACGAGTAAGGCTCACAGAAGCCGGTTGACGAAATTATATAGGTGTATTAAACTGTAATTGGGTTAGAGAAGACTAATTACTTACGGCTGTTTTGTATTAAGTAGTTCTGAATATTCAGTTACTGCAAAATGATATACGAAATAATATATGAAATAATATGCTGAATAATAAAATATTCAAACTTCCCATATTTTATTTTGTGATACCGGCCTAGCATACAGTGTATTCCTCATATTTTTTTCTTCGGAACAACTGTATACTCTCCGGTAAATATAGTTTTATATATGGGAAGTTTGTGTAAAATAGAAAAACCGCAGAACAGCAGAATAGGAGGCAACCATGATTACATCAACCATATTAGGTTTATTAATACCATTTATAGGCACGTCGCTCGGTGCGGCATGTGTACTTTTTATGAAAAATGAGCTTTCCGTAAAGACCACAAAAATGCTCAGTGGCTTTGCAGCAGGCGTAATGATTGCGGCATCAGTCTGGAGTCTTCTGATTCCGGCACTTGAGCAGTCACAGAGCCTTGGAAAAATGCAGTTCGTCCCGGCAGTAACAGGCTTTATGCTCGGAATGTTTTTCTTATTGATACTGGATACAATTACACCACATATGCATCTTGATAATTCAGTTGAGGGTCCAAAGAGCAATTTCAGCAGACAGACGATGATGGTGCTTGCAGTTACATTACATAATATACCGGAGGGCATGGCAGTCGGAGTGCTCTACGCAAGCTGGATATCAGGAACCACCACCATCACGAGGGCAGCAGCCCTTTCACTGGCAATCGGAATAGCCATACAGAATTTCCCGGAGGGCGCAATCATATCCATGCCATTACATAGCACAGGAAGCTCAAAGCTAAGAGCCTTTGTATACGGAGTATTGTCGGGAATAGTCGAGCCGATAGCGGGAATACTTACGATACTTGCCATCGGAATAATAGAGCCGGTGATGCCGTACCTGCTAAGCTTCGCCGCCGGAGCCATGATATATGTAGTCATAGAAGAACTCGTGCCGGAAATGTCAGAGGGAGGTCACTCCAACCGCGCCACCATAGCATTTATGGTGGGCTTCTGCCTCATGATGACACTAGATGTGATGCTGGGCTAGGCACAGAGCGAGCCCACGGCAACAGCCGAGGGGAAAGCGTAAAAGAATAGCAAACACGCACAGAGCGAGCCCACGGCAACAGCCGAGGGGAAAGCGTAAAAGAATAGCAAACACGCACAGAGCGAGCCCACGGCAACAGCCGAGGGAAAGCGTAAAAGAATAACGAGCACGCACAGAGCGAGCCCACGGCAATAGCCGTGGGCAAAGCGACAAGAAGGTAAATAGAGCCACAGCGTGAGGAACCCGGGCGGCAGGCACACACAGGCTCGGGAGGGCGAATAGCGAAGCTGCCTAGATACTGTAGAAATTATGCCCACGAAGCACAGAAATGCCCAGCCAAGGACGGCTGGGCAAGGCTTTTATGCGCCATGGACGGCGCATAAAAGCCGGTTTCGTCAAGCAAAGAACCCCTGCAAGCATAATTTCGTACAGAATCTTGGCAGCGTAGCGTAGCCCACCAGAGCCTGTGTGTGCCTGCCGCCCGGGTTCCGTACTATAGCCACAACCCCGCAAGTCAAATGAATTGTGAAAAACTGTGAAAAAAAGGGAAATTCCTCCCGAATTATTTGGAAATTTTTAATAAAACGCAAATAAAAATAAAATAAAACTAAACATCCCCAAAACGCAATAGAAAAACTGCACAAAAATAAAAACTTAAATTGTTGAAAATGTATAAAAAGCTAACTAAAAAATGTGAAACTTTGCCAGCCAAACAATATAAAAACGAAACGTTGACTTTATAAAACGATGTGACTAAAATCAAGTACAACGATAGTTGCTTCTTATTAAATCAAGACCAAACAAACATCAAAGGTCAGACAGAAAACATCTTGAGTTATTAAGAAACAATTTGCGTATCAAATTTCATATAGCAAAAAAGAAAGGAGGTAACGCAGATGGATGCTCTGGTAGATGGACTGTTAGAGGAACTCAATTGTGACGTGGTATTCAAGATACCGATATTCGGAGGCATACCTATATACGAGTCGGTAGTAGTCACATGGATAATAATGGCAGTGGTATTTTTACTGTGCTTTTTTCTCGGCAGAAATCTTTCAGTTGAAAATCCCGGACGCAGACAGGTAGCCGTAGAGGCAGGAGTCAAATTCCTTAATGATTTCTTCAGTGAGACACTCGGAGAAAAAGGAAAGGATTACATACCATATCTGGCAACAGTAATCATCTATATAGGAATAGCAAACCTGATAGGCTTACTTGGCTTCAAACCGCCGACAAAGGATATGAACGTCACCGCAGCACTCGCTGTAATGAGCATAATTCTTATCGAGGTGGCAGGAATCAGGGCAAAGGGCACCAAAAGGTGGCTTAAAAGCTTTGCAGAGCCAATGCCGGTAATACTACCTATCAATATCCTTGAGATCTTTATCAAACCATTATCGCTGTGTATGCGATTATTTGGAAACGTCCTTGGTTCATTCGTAATCATGGAGCTTTTAAAGATGGTCGTACCGGCAATCGTCCCGGCAGTATTCAGTTGTTATTTTGATATCTTTGATGGACTTATACAGGCATATGTATTTGTATTCCTGACAGGACTTTTCATCAAGGAGGCAACCGAGTAAGAAGACCTGATGAGGCATGAAACGCCACATCATTTATTTTCACATCGTAAGCATGGAAAATGTAACATCGCTTACAAAAGAAACAAAATAATTGCTAACCAAAAGAAAGCATATAAGCAAGAAAAGGAGAACACATTATGTCATCAACATTATTAGTAGCAATCGGAGCTGGAATCGCAGTATTAACAGGAATCGGAGCCGGACTTGGAATCGGTAAGGCAACAAGCAGCGCAGTAGACGCAATCGCAAGACAGCCGGAGGCTGAGAGCAAAATCTCTAAATCACTTCTTTTAGGATGTGCCCTTGCAGAGGCAACAGCTATTTACGGTTTCGTTATCGCATTACTTATCATCCTCTTCCTTAAATAATCAGGCAGCGTAACTGACAGTTACAACCAGATGAAACAGAAAGGAAGGTAGAGCAATGTTAAAAATTGATCCATGGAACATAATATGGACAGTAGTCAATCTGCTTTTCCTGTACTGGATATTTAAGAAATTCCTCTTTGACCGCGTGATGGGCGTGATCAATCAGAGAGACGAAATGATTCAGAAGCAGTTCTCGGAAGCAAAGAAGAGTCAGGACGATGCAGAAAGCTTAAAGAGCGACTATAAAAAGAAGCTCGAGAGTGCAAAGACTCAGGCAGACCAGATAATCCTCGATGCCAGGGCAAGAGCTGAGGCTGAGCAGGAGAAGGCTCTTGAGAGAACCAGACAGGAAGCAGACAGTATGCTTGAAAAAGCAAAAGCGGACATTGCTAGCGAGCAGGATAAGGCAACAAAGGCCGCTGAGGCTGAAATTGCAAAACTTGCCATCTTAGCAGCGAGAAAGATTGTAAAGACAGGTGAAGCTAATGACACAGGCAGCAGTAAATAATGCAATAGTTTTGTACAGGCTGGCTGAAGGGCGTCGTGATGTGGAGGAAGCACAGAGAGTATACTTTGTGACAGAAAAGCTTGCACAGACGCTCGCAAATCCACTTATACCGCTGACCAAAAAGTATGACATCATAGAAAAGGTATACGGATTTGAGAGTGAGCCAAAGCTTATCACAAGCTTCATAAAGGAAATGGTAAAGCTTGGATATGCCGCTGAAATGAATGAAATCTTTGAGGCATATTACAGATACTGGGATGAGAAAAACCATATCATAAGAGCTGAGCTTATCAGTGCAGAGGCCGCAACCGATGAGGAAGCAAATGACGCCAAGGCGCTGCTACAAAGCAAATATCCGGAATATAAAATATCCCTTACACAGAAAGTGGACGAAACACTTTTAGGTGGATATGTGATTAAGACTCTTAATACAGAGTATGACAGAAGCTACGAAGGAAAGCTTCGTGAGCTTGAAAGAAAATTGACCAGGAGGTGACCCCTGTGGGCGCAATCAGTGCAACAGACATAATCTCCATTATCCAGAGCGAGATAGAGAATTTCGACTTCGATACCGAGAGCCGTGAGACCGGCGAGGTAATCTACGTCGGCGACGGAATCGCCACAATATACGGCATCGACCATGCCATGTATGGTGAGATCGTAGTATTCGATAATGGAGTAAAAGGAATGGTTCAGGATATCCGTCAGAATGAAATCGGAGTAATCCTTTTCGGAAGAGACCACGGAATCCATGAAGGAACCAAAGTAGTAAGAACAAAGAAAAAAGCCGGAATCCCTGTAGGCAAAGACTTTATCGGCCGAATCATCAATGCTTTAGGTGAGCCTATTGATGGAAAGGGCGATATCAAAGAGGAAGATTACAGACCAATCGAGAATGAGGCACCGGGTATCGTGGACAGAAAGTCAGTAGATACTCCACTTGAGACAGGAATCCTCTCAATCGATTCAATGTTCCCAATCGGACGTGGACAGCGAGAACTTATCATCGGTGACCGTCAGACAGGAAAGACATCAATTGCCACAGATACCATCATCAACCAAAAGGGCAAGGATGTTATCTGTATATATGTAGCAATTGGCCAGAAAGCATCAACAGTAGCAAAAATTGTGTCAACTCTGACAAAACACGGCGCAATGGATTACTCAATCGTGCTTTCATCAACAGCCAGCGATCCTGCATCACTGCAGTATATCGCACCATACGCAGGAACAGCCATGGCAGAGCATTTCATGCATCAGGGCAAGGATGTACTTATCGTATATGATGACCTTTCAAAGCATGCGGTAGCATACAGAGCACTTTCACTGCTGCTCGAGAGATCACCGGGACGTGAGGCATATCCTGGAGACGTATTCTATCTCCACTCAAGACTGCTCGAGAGATCAAGCCGTCTGAGCGATGAGCTTGGCGGAGGCTCAATCACAGCACTCCCAATCATCGAGACACAGGCAGGAGACGTATCAGCATATATCCCTACAAACGTAATATCTATCACAGACGGACAGATATTCTTAGAGAGCAACCTCTTCAACGCAGGTATGAGACCGGCCGTAAACGTAGGTCTTTCAGTATCCCGAGTTGGTGGAGCTGCCCAGACAAAGGCCATGAAGAAGGCATCAGGAAGCATCCGTATCGACCTGGCACAGTACAGGGAGATGGAGATCTTCACACAGTTTGCATCAGACCTTGACGATGCCACAAAGGCACAGCTTGCACATGGAAAAGCACTTATGGAGCTTTTGAAGCAGCCGCTTTGCCACCCACTGTCACTGCATGAGCAGGTAATGACACTTATCATGGCAAACCATGGTGTGTTTGACACAATTGAGACAAAAGAGGTCAAGAAATATCAGGGCGATATCCTCTCATACATGGATCTTTCTTATCCGGAAATCGGACAGAAAATCGAAGAGAACAGAGCCATTGATGAAGAGCTCGTAAATAAAATCATGGATGCAGTAAAAGAGTATAAAGGGTAACAGGTAGTATTATGGCAAACACGAAGGAAATACAGGATCGAATAAAAAGTATCAATGATACGCTTAAAATCACAAATGCCATGTATATGATTTCTTCTTCGAAGCTGAAAAAGTCCAAAAAGATGCTGGCAGATACAGAGCCGTATTTCTTCACACTGCAATCAGAGATGAGCCGAATACTCAGGCATCTGCCTGATATGGAGGACATCTATTTCAAGACCAACGAGGATAAGCTGCCTGAGGACAGAAAGGTCGGATATATCGTAATCACAGCCGATAAAGGACTTGCGGGCTCATACAACCACAATATCCTGAAAATGGCTGAGGAGCACTTAAAGAATCATCCGAACCATTCACTTTTCGTACTCGGAGAGCTGGGACGTCATTATTTTGAACAGCGTGGAATTGAGATTGAAAAACAGTTCCACTACACAGTTCAGAATCCGACACTCAACCGTGCCAGAAATATTGCAGAAGAAATTTTGGAGCTATATCTACATAACGAGCTGGACGAAGTTTATATTATCTATACCAGCATGATAAATGCGATTCAGGAGGAAACACAGATGTCACAGCTTCTGCCACTGAAAAAGGCAGACTTCACTGTGCAGATTCCTATAGACATACCGAGGGAGGAGCTGGCACTCAAGCCATCGCCTGAGGCAGTCATGGATCGTATCGTACCAAACTACGTTGTTGGATTTGTCTACGGTGCTCTTGTAGAGTCATTTTCATGTGAGCAGAACGCCAGAATGATGGCGATGCAGTCCGCATCAAACAGTGCGAGGGACATGCTTGCAGAGCTTGACATTCTTTACAACCGTGCCAGACAGGCAGCGATTACACAGGAGATTACAGAGGTAATAGCCGGTGCTAAATCGCAGAAGAAAAAGAGAAAGTAGGCTTTTTGATGAAAACAGGAAAAATTATCCAGGTTATGGGTCCTGTTGTCGATGTAGAGTTCGAGGATGAGAACCTGCCGGCAATCAGAGACGCACTAGAAGTTTTAAATGGTGACAAAAAAAGTGTGATGGAAGTCGCACAGCATATTGGAAATAATACAGTACGCTGTATCATGCTTGCTTCCAGTGAGGGACTTCACAGAGATATGGAAGTAACAGCCACAGGCGCCGGCATCAAGACACCTGTCGGAGAGCAGACTCTCGGCAGACTGTTCAACGTGCTCGGTGAAGCTATCGACGGCGGAGCACAGCCTGATACAGAAGAAAAGTGGGAAATCCACAGAGAACCACCAACATTTGAGGAGCAGAACCCTGCAGAGGAAATCCTCGAGACAGGTATCAAGGTCATCGACCTCCTTGCCCCATATGCAAAGGGTGGAAAAATCGGACTCTTCGGAGGAGCCGGAGTAGGAAAAACAGTCCTCATCCAGGAGCTCATCAGCAATATCGCAACAGAGCATGGCGGCTACTCAATCTTTACAGGAGTCGGAGAGCGTTCCAGAGAGGGAAATGATCTCTGGACAGAAATGAAGGAATCAGGAGTTCTGGAAAAAACAGCCTTAGTGTTCGGACAGATGAACGAGCCACCAGGAGCACGTATGCGTGTAGCTGAGACAGGACTTACAATGGCAGAGTATTTCAGGGATGAGAAGCACCAGAACGTGCTGCTTTTCATCGACAATATATTCCGTTTCACACAGGCAGGTTCAGAGGTTTCAGCACTTTTAGGACGTATGCCTTCAGCCGTAGGTTATCAGCCTACACTGGCTACTGAGATGGGTGAGCTGCAGGAGCGAATCGCATCTACAAAGAACGGTTCAGTAACATCGGTACAGGCCGTATACGTACCAGCCGATGACCTCACAGACCCGGCTCCGGCTACAACCTTCGCACATCTGGATGCCACAACAGTTCTTTCAAGAAAGATTGTTGAACAGGGTATTTACCCGGCAGTAGACCCGCTTGAGTCTACATCACGTATCCTCGAGCCTGATATCGTAGGCGAGGAGCATTATCAGGTAGCACGAAAGGTACAGGAGATTCTCCAGAAGTACAAGGAGCTGCAGGATATCATCGCAATCCTCGGTATGGAGGAGCTGGCAGATGAGGACAAGGTACTTGTATACAGAGCAAGAAAAATCCAGAAGTTCCTCTCACAGCCATTCCACGTAGCTGAGAACTTCACAGGTATCCAGGGTGTCTATGTGCCTGTAGAGGAGACAATCAAGGGCTTCAAGGCCATCATAGATGGTGAGATGGACGAGTATCCTGAGAACGCATTTTTCAATGTCGGAACAATCGAGGACGTCAAGGAAAAAGCAAAGACTATGCAGCAGTAAAAGCATAAGGAAGGACAAATCGTATGGCAACAAATACATTTTATCTAAAGGTAATAGCTGCTAACAGAGTGTTTTACTCAGGAAGATGTCGTTCCATAATAGTCCCTGAGTTCGATGGCCAGAAGGAAATCCTCGCCCACCACGAGGATATGGTCATAGCCGTCGATGAGGGCGAGATGAGATTTCAGCCGGAGGGCAGTGACAACTGGGAGTACGCGGTAGTGGGAATGGGCTTCGTAGAGATAGTCAACAACCGTGTGACGCTACTTGTCGAGACAGCCGAGCATCCGGAGGAAATCGATATAGCAAGGGCAAGAGAGGCAAAGGAGAGAGCCGAGGAGCAGCTTCGACAGAAGCAGAGTATCCAGGAGTACTATCACTCAAGAGCTTCGCTGGCCCGTGCCATGACACGACTGAAAGCAACTTCAGGAAAATAATAAATGTTAATAAATTACAAAAAAGAGGTTGTGACAACCTCTTTTTTGTTTACATTACACATGAAATGAGTTACAATAGCTATATATAGGTTAGTAATATGGTCATAGAAGACAGGTGGGAATATGAGGATAGTATATGGACTGGGAGTATTGCTGGAAGCAATACTGATTGCACATTGCGCAATCGGTTCCTTTAAAAAACATGACAGACTCGGTAAAAGTGTGTGTATATATGAGACGTTGACATTTGCCTGCGCTATAGTCTTTTTTGTTTTTACATTTGTGCCGGGGCACACTGTTACAGTACTTGCGAAAGGGCTTACTATGGCTCTGTTTGACTGGATGCTCATCGCTCTTATGTTTTATACACAGTATTATACAGGTGCTGTAAAGACCTTCAAGGGAGTGCAGGCTGCTTCCATGATATTTGCGGTGCTGGACACATATATGCTTATAGAGAACACCTGGACTAATAAGATTTTTGATATAGAATCCATAAAAGCTGAGAATATTAAGGTGGTATTCAATAATGACAGCCTATGGTACAGGCTGCATTTTATATTCACATATGCGTTTGTGATTCTGATTATTTTTACATATCTGTATATGATTATCAAATCATCGCGCATGTACAGGGAGGCATATGGGGCTATAGCGGTAGTTATCTTTATCGGCTTTTCGTTTGACATTGCTACTATAGGTTCGGACTCCATATATGACCTCACCATGATTATATATGGTGCTATAGCTATTATCATATATTACCTGACATACAGATATGTGCCGAATGAGCTTATAGAAAATATGCTCTCTCTTGTGGTCCGCGATATGAACAATGGTATCATCTGCTATGACAGAAAGGGCAGGTGCATATATTACAATGACCTGATGGAGGCTATTTACAGGCATGGCGGCAATATGTCTGTTTATGAAAGTAAATATAGTCAGTGGATTGAAAAGCTGGGAGATGACAGAAGGGACAGTATGACCTTCCAGACAACAGATATTGAAATAAACGGTGAAAAGCACTACTTTGAGATTGCCTACAAGCGCATATATGATGAGAGCAATCGCGTTATATGTGATTATTTTGTATACAATGACCGTACACAGATGTATGAGTCGTGGGAGCAGGAAAAGTACAAGGCATCGCATGACAGTCTGACCGGACTTTTGAACCGTGACCAGTTCTATGAGGATGTGCACGATATGGTGAACAAGTATCATGACACAACCTTCTACCTGATTTGCAGCAATATAAAGGATTTCAAATTCATCAATGAGATATTTGGAATGGAGAAGGGCAATCAGGTGCTCATAAAGCAGGCGAAGCTCATGGCATCGAATCCATCTGAGAGGACCATTTGTGCAAGGCTTATGAATGACCGCTTTGCGCTGTGTCTGCCAAGAGAAGAGTTTGATGAAAAAAGAGTGGCAGATTCAATAAAAGAGCTGCAGCGTGAGTTTTCGGGCAATTCTTTCCATCTGCATACATACATGGGTGTGTATGAGATAAGAGACAGGGATGAGGCTGTCAGCATTATGGTAGACAAGGCTAATATAGCGGCAGACACCATAAAGAATAATTACGACTGCTGTGTGGCATACTATGATGAGCATCTGCTTGAGATATCAATAGAGCAGAGACGTCTGCTCGGTGAATTTGAGCCGGCATTGCAAAATGATGAGTTTGTCATGTACTTACAGCCACAGGTGAAACGTGATGGTGCTGCAAAGGGCGCAGAAGCGCTGGTGCGCTGGGTTCATCCATCAAGAGGCATCCTGACACCGTATGCTTTTATTGATATTTTAGAGAACGCAGGTCTCATTTACAAGCTTGACCTCTATATATGGGAGAAGGCAGCGCAAAAGCTTGCAGAGTGGAAGGAAAAAGGCTATGGAAGCTATCATATATCTGTAAATATATCTACAAAGGACTTCTACATTATAGATATATATGAGACCTTTACAGGGCTGATTAATAAATATGGCATAGCAGCGTCCAATCTGCATCTGGAGATTACAGAGACAACGCTGATGACCGATTTTGAGAAGAATATGAATATTATCCACAAGCTTCAGGGCGTAGGCTTCAGGGTGGAGATTGATGATTTCGGAAGCGGTTACTCATCACTCAACATGCTAAAGGATATCAGTGCCGATGTGCTGAAAATCGATATGGGCTTCCTTCGCAAATCTGAGAACGAGGTCAAGGGACAGGATATATTAGAGAGTATCATCACGCTTGCAGGCAAGATAGGCATGGACGTCATCACAGAGGGTGTGGAGACGAAAAAGCAGCTTGATATGCTCACAATGATGGGCTGTCATGAGTTCCAGGGATATTATTTCTCAAAACCGGTACCGGTATCTGAGTTTGAAGAAAAGTATCTGGTATAGCTATCATGTATATCTATTATGTATATCCAATATATATTTTAGGTATTGTGCAAAATTTAATACACTGTATATTTGGGGCGGGTATTGAAATATCCGCCCTTTTTTTCTATAATAATAAACCGTGTGGATTGCTGTAAATATGTAATTGCTGTGGGTCACACGAGGGTGTGGCAGATAACAGCGAATATGAGAAAAAGAGGCGAAAAAATGACTGAAAAAGAAAAAATAAGGATTCAGACATCAGAGACCTTTTTGCTGAGTGCGATTCTGGCACTTTCCGGAGGCTTTCAGGATGCCTACACCTACAATGTGAGAAATGAGGTGTTCTCGAATGCGCAGACAGGAAACGTGGTGCTGATGAGCCAGCATCTGATGATGGGTGAATGGATGAAGGGACTATCGTATCTTTTCCCAATCCTCTCATTTGCACTCGGTGTGCTTGTGGCAGAGAGAATCGGGCATAGATATAAGAAGGCAAAGCGCATCCACTGGCGTCAGATAGTGGTGATGATAGAGATAATCATACTGTTTGTGGTCGGTTTCATACCACACAGGTACGATATGATAGCGACCATGCTTGTATCATTCAGCTGTTCTATGCAGGTGCAGTCCTTCAGAAAGGTAAACGGTTACGGTTATGCCAGCACCATGTGCATCGGCAACTTAAGAAGCGGCACAGAGAGTCTGTCAATATATCTGCGTGACAGAAATATCGGGGCACTGAAAAAGACCGCGCACTACTATGGAATTATTCTGATATTTGCAATAGGAGCAGGTATAGGCGGAGTGTGCTCACTGCACATAGGAATACGCGCTATATGGGCTTCAAGCGTGCTGCTTGCCATTGTATGTACAATGATGGTCAGGGAACACAGATAAACAGTTACAAATAGTCACGAAATATATATAACGGAGATACAATATAAAATGAAATTATTAAAGCAATTTCTCATCATACTTGCGATTTCGTTTGTAGGTGAGATACTCAAATATTTACTGCCATTGCCTGTTCCGGCGAGCATATATGGCATGGTTATACTTTTCATAGGTCTGCTGACAGGCCTGATACCGCTTAACTCTGTAAGGAGTGCAGGCAAATTCATGATAGAGATAATGCCTGTCATGTTTATCCCTGCGGGAGTGGGACTTATGTCATCCTGGGGCAATCTTAAGCCGGTGCTTGTACCTGTGCTTGTAATCACGGTTGTGGCACTTCTTACTGTAATGATTGCTACAGGACATGTTTCACAGCTCGTAATCCGTATGCAGAAGCGCAAGAGGGCTGATGCTGGAGAAAATAAATAAGATAGAGGATAATCATAATGGATAATTTGTTTCAGGCATCGCTTTTTGCCGGTGTCACAGTAAGTCTGGTTGCATATCTGCTAGGTATGCTTTTAAAGAAAAAGTTTAAGCTTGCAATACTCAATCCGCTTCTCATTTCAATAGTACTGACCATCATAGTGCTTGTTGTGGCAGATGTGGATTATGACACATACAATAAGGGGGCATCGTACCTTAGCTGGTTTCTGACACCGGCCACGGTATGCCTTGCGATACCACTCTATGAGCAGTGGACCCTGCTCAAGAAAAATATAGCAGCAGTCGCGCTCGGACTCACGGCAGGAGTCATAACAAGCCTTGTGACAGTGCTTGTGTTGTCAGTGCTTATGGGGCTTTCACACGAGGACTATGTTACACTGCTTCCAAAGTCCATCACGACAGCTATCGGTATGGGCGTATCAGAGGAGCTCGGAGGATATGTGACCATCACTGTTGCAGTTATCGTCGTGACAGGTGTGCTTGGAAATATACTCGGAGAGTTTGTTTGCAAAATATTCAGAATCACTGAGCCTATATCGAAGGGACTGGCGCTTGGTGCTTCATCACATGCCATCGGAACAGCGAAGGCTATCGAGATTGGCGAGATAGAGGGCGCCATGAGCTCTCTTGCTATCGCAGTGGCAGGAATACTTACGGTGGTGTTTGCATCGGTGTTTGCAAACTTTTATTGATTTGTCTGAGCGCCTCCTGCGCGTTGGCTTTTTTACAGAAAGGAGCTATATTTATATGATAATTACAATTGCTAGAAAGTGCGGTTGCGATGCAGATAGTATCGGTAGAGCAGTCGCTGAGAAATATCATTTACATTTCATGGACAGAGAGGCTATTGCGGCCGGTGCCAAAGAGGCAGGCTGCTACGATGAGTATGAGGAGTTTTACAGTGAGAGACCGGTTAATTCCCTGCTTTACTCTATTGTGATGGAGACGGAGGAGGATAATGTGCTGCATGATACTCCGGCGAGGGCTCTTACATTTATAGACAGGCTGCCGCTTGAGGACGGCTGTGAGGGATATGTGATTCAGGGACGATGTGCAAACTTTGCCTTTCAGGGAAGAGATGATGTTGTCTCAGTTTTCCTGACAGCGAATGATGCCTTCTGCGTTGATACTGTGGCTGATACACATGGAGTCTCAGTGAGAAAGGCAAAGACTGTTGTGCGTGAGACAAATGACAACAGAAAGACCTATCACAAATACTATACCGGACAGGAGTGGGGGCAGGCAGAAAACTATGACCTGTGCCTGAATGTGGCAAAGCTCGGTGTAGATGGTGTGATTGCGATGATTGACAGCTTCATACAAAATAGAAAATAGAAGATGTATATACAAAAGCCGAATCCGTGGGAGTGTGGATTCGGCTTTTGGGGTTATTTTATGTGTTTTTGAAAATAAAAATTCAATGTTGGAAAAATCATATTTTATCATTGGTTGACTTTCAGAAAAAATTTATCTATTATTAAAATAAGATAAAATTGTTAACTGTTCAGTATAACTTTACAGTGGCGTGGAAAGAGGTAAAACAGGAGTAGGGAAACTGGTATGAGAAGGAAAAACAGAGGGAAACAAACGCTTAAAAAGAAGATGCTGAGTATTCTTCTGCTCAGTGCAATGTCAAGTATTCTTGCAGTAGTAATCGTGTCGTATATGACGATCCGAATGATACAGAATGACGGTATCAAGGAGAGTATGCAGATATATCTGGAGCAGATTACACGAGAGATGGACAGTGATTACTATGACATGATCGGTATTGTCAATCAGATGAGTCCCGATGGACTTATTGGAAGTGCGACAGAAAGATATTTGAGTTCAAATGATAACTATGATCGATATTTGGAGCAGAAATTTCTCAGAGAAGAACTGATAAAGCTTGGATATGTGAATACAAAGCTTCTTGGCATCACTTATTACGATCCGAAAGAGCAAAAAGAATTGATCGGAAATTTTAACGTCAGGGTGCTGGACCCGACATATCAGACAATCTCTAAAGTGGTAGTAGGTGCCGATAATACCATTCAGGCCATGCATGATTCCTATCTGGGAATTAAGGAGACACCGGTAGTATCCGTGATGCGAAGAGTTTCTTTTGGTAACCAAAAGATGCTGGATATTTATGCAGAAATTGAGCCTGATATGAGTGTTTCAGATCAGCTTAATAAAGAAAAATGGCCATATACCTATATGGAGATGGATGAAAATGGCATTGTGCAGTACAGCAATAATCCGGTGATTGTCCGGGGCCAAAAGATTTTGTCGGAATTACCGAAAAAAGAAGGATATGCTGTAACAAATCAGGAAGGATATAAAATCATGGTGTATCGCAGTACCATTGGATATGCCAATGCCATTGCACTGCCGGAAAATATCTATCAGAAAGAAATGAATATGTGGAGATTGAAGCTGGTGGTTATCATTCTGGCAACATTCGGTATTTTTTCCTGTTCTGTTATTTACCTGTACAGGTTGATATGCAAACCACTTAATCAGTTACAAAAACAGATTATCCAGGTAGGAAATGGGGCATTACATGGAGAAAGGCAGGAATATGAGATCAAGGAATTTGATGACTTGATGCACGAAGTGGAGCAGATGAAGGAACAAATCAGAAATCTGATTGATGATGTTGTGGAAAAAGAAAAAAATATTCAGCGGACGGAATATGAGAAGCTTCTGTATCAGATCAATCCTCATTTTCTGCTCAATACACTAAATTCTGTTCAGTGGATGGCCAGAATGAGCAAACAGAATAATATTATGGAATTTGTGCAGCGATTAAAAAGACTGTTGTCCTACAATCTGGGAAAAGAGGGAATGCAGACAACACTTCGAACAGAAATCGATATTGTGAAAGATTACATAGCATTGGAACAGATGCGTTACGATTTTGTGATTGAGATGAATGTGGAAGAGGGACGTTATCTGGAACAGCCGACGGTAAGGATGCTACTGCAGCCACTGGTAGAAAATGCCATACGATATGGACTTGGAGATGATGAAAAGATCACAATTCAGGTCTTTGAGGATAATATCAGGGGACTGGCGGGCATCACAATATTAGACAGCGGTAATGGTCTGACCCAGGAGGAAATTTATCAGATCAATGAACCATTTGACTACGATGTAAAAAAAATGCAACATGGAAACAGAGGAATCGGTCTGCGATATGTAAAAGCAATGTTGGACTCTTTTTATGAAGGAGAAACGACTCTGTTTGTAAATTGCAAAAAAGGATATGGAACCAAAATTACAATTTTGATTCCGATTCAGGAAGAACTTCGGAACAAAATAAAAATTACAGGAGTTGAGACAGAAAAAGAAGGTAAGGAGAAATGAAAGTATTAGTTGTTGACGATGATAAACTGGCAAGAAAAGGTTTGATCTCCATAATGGATTGGAAGAAATACGGATTTGAAGTTGTGGGGGATGTTCAGAACGGTCGTAAAGCGCTGGAATTTCTGAAGGATAATGAAGTGGATATTGTATTCACGGATATAGACATGCCGGAGATCGATGGAATTGAATTGATGAAAATGTGTAAAAAGGAATATCCGGAGGTGAAATTTGTAGTCTTTTCCATGTATGAAGATTTCCGTTATGCGCAGAGTGCTCTGAGACTGGGAGCTTTGGACTATATATCCAAGATAAGTTTTGAAGGGGATGAGTGTGACCGGATACTGGAACTTGTGGAAAGAAAATATAAGGAAAATCATTCCCAAAAAGAAACCAGGAATGAGGATTCCGAACTCATAAAAAGGTTGGAAAAAGCGTGGATGAACACCAGATGGATCTTCAATGACAGCGAGTTCAACAGACTGTATGAGTTAACCAGGGGAGTGGAGTTACGGACTGCTGAAAGGGTTTTCATAAAAAGCTTCCACAGCCTCCAGAAACTCACAGGAGAAGAACTGGAATTTCCATCCTTATCTTCCGTGGATTCCATGCTGGAATGGGTGAAACAATGGAAAGAAAACCTGTATCAGACATGTCTGCAGACAGATAAAACAAAGGATATCTATATGTTTGCAAGAGTGATCCTGTATACAGATGAACATATAGAAGAAAATCTGAAGTCGGAAGAGGCAGCAGCACAGATCGGAATGAGCAGAAGTTATTTCAGTACGAGATTTAAGGAGATGACCGGTGATACCTTTCATAATTATGTGATCAGCAGAAAAATGTATGCAGCTGCCCAAAAGATGGCAAAAGGAACAGAAAATATAACACAGATTGCCTCGAATCTGGGCTATGACAATTTTTATTATTTTACAAAGGTATTTTCGAAGGAATACGGATGCATGCCAACAGAATATGTAGGAAGAATAAAAAAATGTTCGATTTAATTCGGACATTTTTTTTGAATTAAAAAAAAAGCTGTGAAATCAGGAACAATATCGTCTAGTGAAAAATATGGTTACAGGATAAACTATCTATAAAAGAAGGGAGGTTTACTCATGTACATAAAAAGATTTGTGAAACACTATTACATCATGCTAATCCCCGCATTGCTGTGGCTGTTCTTTTTCAGCATTGTTCCAATGTTTGGAATTGTTATGGCTTTTCAGGATTACAATCCGGGACAGGGCATTCTCCACTCAAAGTTTGTTGGTCTGGCTAATTTTGAGTACATGTTTCAGATGAGTGACATTAAACAGGTTCTACGGAACACAGTTGTTATTGCCGTTGGCAAGATCATTGGAAATATTATTATTCCACTGGTGTTTGCTTTGTTGTTAAATGAACTGGCACTGAAGAAACTGAAGCGTCCAATCCAGACAATCGTATATTTACCGTATTTTCTGTCATGGGTTATTCTTGCGAAGATTGTGCTGAATATTTTCGGTTATACGGGACCGGTGAACCAAATCATAGAATTTTTTGGAGGCGAAGCGGTCAACTTTTTTGGAGAAGCAAAGATATTCCAGCCTCTGGTGATTGGTACGGATATCTGGAAAGGATTCGGCTACAATACAGTCGTTTATCTTGCAGCAATCCTGGGAGTGGATGGATCATTGTATGAAGCTGCAGCAGTAGACGGTTGCGGACGATTCAAAAGAATCTGGCATGTGACTTTACCGGGCATCAAGACAACAGTAGCACTTCTTGCTATCCTGTCGCTTGGAAACATCCTGAATGCAGGATTTGACCAGGTTTACAACCTGTATAACCCATTGGTTTACTCAACAGGTGATATTATTGACACTTGGGTATACAGAGCCGGTTTGCAAAATCTCCAGTATTCTCTGGCAACGGCCGTTGGTTTATTCAAATCTGTAATCAGTCTTGTATTGATTACGGTTGGCTACTGGCTGGCAGATAAATTTACCGGTTATAAACTGTTTTAGGAGGTGACAAACTATGATTGAGAATAAAAGCCTGAGATCAAAGATTTTTGATATTTTAAATATTGTGATTCTCATTGCGATTACTTTAATCTGTATTGTGCCGGTATGGTACGTTCTCTGCGTGTCATTGAGCAGCAGGGAAGCAGTCAATGCGGGAAAAGTTGCACTTTGGCCGGTTGGCTTCAACCTGCTCTCCTATAAAAAAATCATGGGAGAGACCGCATTTTTCGGTTCGTTTTTGGTATCTATTAAGAGAGTTTTGCTGGGAACCGGAATCAGTATGGTATGTATCCTTATGGCAGCATATCCATTATCCAGAACAAAAAAACAGTTCCCGAAAAGAGATATCTTTATGTGGATATTCGTGTTCTGCATGTTATTTAACGGAGGAACGGTTCCGTGGTATATCACCATGAAAAATTATCATCTGATGGATAACATTTTTGGACTGGTACTGGGAACAGGCCTTCAGGTATTTAATGTGATACTTGCAGTGAATTTCTTTAAAAATCTTCCAACAGAACTGGAAGAGGCGTGTTTTGTCGATGGCGGCGGACCTTGGAGAACTCTGATATCTATCTACATACCATTGGCAAAACCTATGGTCGCAACAGTTGCACTGTTCACCATGGTTATGTACTGGAATGAATTCTTCCAGGGAATGGTTTTAAGTACAAGACAGAGCAGTTATCCACTGCAGACCTACATCCAGCAGATGGTAGTAACCCTGGATTATTCTACAATGAATGTGGATCAGATTGCGCAGGCGATGAAATTAAACAATCTTTCATTAGATTCTGCGAAAATATTTATAGCTATGATACCGATACTGATTGTTTACCCATTCCTGCAAAGATTTTTTGTAGAAGGTATTACACTGGGATCAGTAAAAGGATAAAGGAGGAAGAAAATATGAAGAAAAAACAGTGGATTGCATTTGCATGTGCGATGGCATTAGGTGTGACATCACTGGCAGGATGCGGAAAATCAGAAGAGAACACACAGAAAAAGGCAGTAGGGGAGGCAGAAGGAACAGCAAAAGAAGATCTCCCGCTGTCAAAATATCCGGAAACCGTAACGGTTCATCTGGGCGGTTCAATGAATTCAAATGCCAAGATTCCTGACGGAATGAGCTATGATGACAATGCCTATACACGACTTTTGAAAGAAGACCTTAATATTGAGGTTGCATACGACTGGGTCGCATCATCTACAGACTATGATGAAAAAATGAATTTGTGTATCGGAAGTAACACAATTCCGGAATTGATGAACGTAAATGCAACACAGTACAGGGCACTTCTGAAATATGATATGATCCAGCCGCTTGATCAGTATTTTGATGACTATGCTTCTGATGCACTGAAAGCATATGTGGAATCAGGTGGAGAAGAGCTGAAAAAATGTATCTCAAATGATAAGGGAGAGATAATGGCAATCCCGGCTCCGAGTATGATGGGAGGAGAAGTGAACGAAATGTGGATCCGTCAGGACTGGCTGGATAATCTTGGACTGGAGGTTCCAAGAACCTGGGATGAAATGGCAGCAGTAGCAGAGGCATTCGTAACCCAGGATCCGGATGGTAACGGAGAAGCTGATACCATTGGAATTCTTGGACCGAGCAATTCAGATCACATGAATGCAATTGGAGCAAACCAGTTTGGACTGGATCCATTGTTTAGCAGCTTCCAGTCTTATCCACAGTACTGGCTGCAGGATGAGGATGGAACTGTAGAATATGGTTCTATTCAGCCGGAAACCAGAGAGGCACTTGAAAAAATCTCAAAACTGTATACAAATAAGCTGATCGATCCGGAAATGCTTGTAAGAAGCGACAGCAAGGAACCTCTTTTGTCCGGAAAAGTTGGTATCTTCTTTGGACCATGGTGGTCTGGTTATACGGTGTCAGATACTACACTTGCAGGCGAAGCGGATTGGAGAGCATATTTTACACCACTGTCTGAGGACGGGAATTACTACGCTCATATGCCAAATCCTACAAGTAAATATGTAGTAGCAAGCAAAAGCTGCAAGAACCCGGAGGCTGCATTTAAGATTGTTAACTATCTGATCAAAAATGAGCAGCAGTGGGTAGTAGATGGTATTACCTCCACAGAAATGGGTACTGCGGATTTTTATCCTTTGTATAATGGCTACGATAATGCAGATGAGATTGAAGTATCCACTGAGACTCTGGAAAAATATCTTGCAGGTGAGATTACAATGGATGATGTTGATTTCTCAAAACATAAACTGTTAAAGAATGATATGGAAGCAGTTAAGGAACTGAAAAAAGAACCTTATGATGATTTCAGCCTGGACAAATGGAATCTGGACAGTGACATTGCCAAAACTAATCTTCCAAGACTTGTGTCACTTTTGGTTGGTGGATCTCCGTTAGTAAATGATAAATATGTACCGGTTTACAATGCATATAACGGTCAGACAAAAACCATGGAGGCCAAATGGGCAAACCTTAAAAAAATGGAAGAAGAAACATTCTCAAAGATCATTATGGGAAAAGCAGATATCAGCGAATTCGATACTTTCGTTGAAAACTGGAAGAATCAGGGTGGCGACCAGATTCTCAAAGAAATCAACGATGAATTAAGTAAGTAAAAAAGACAGCGGCTGATGGTGTTCTTCAGCCGCTGTTTTTACGATGGAGGTATAAAATGAGAGAAAACAAAGTAGTTTACGGACTAATCGGATATGGCGGTATGGGCAGATGGCATACCGAGATTCTTTCAAATGTTCCAGAAGCTGTAATTGGTGGTATCTATGACATCAAGGAAGAAAAGAGAGAAGAAGCGAAAGAGAAGGGGTTTTCTGTATATGAAACAGAAGAAGCCATGCTGGCAGATTCGGACATCGATGTGGTTCTGATTGCCACTCCAAATGACTGCCACAAGCCTATCGCTATCCGTGCAATGCATGCAGGAAAAAACGTGATATCGGAAAAACCGGTGACATTATCTTCCGCTGACCTGCTGGAAATGGAAAAGGTAGCCAAAGAGACAGGAAAACTTTTCACCGTGCACCAGAATAGACGTTGGGATGATGATTTCCTGATCATCAAAAAACTGGTAGAGGAGCAGAAACTGGGGCATGTTTTCCGGATCGAGAGCCGTGTCCATGGTTCAAGAGGAATCCCTGGGGACTGGAGAAAAGAAAAGGTACATGGGGGCGGAATGGTCCTGGACTGGGGTGTACACCTGCTGGATCAGATTTTATATATGTACGGAGATAGAAAGATCGAGACGGTATACGCGTCACTTACCAATATCACAAACCAGGAAGTGGACGATGGGTTCACTGCTATTCTGACCTTTGAAGGCGGAACAGAAGTCCTGGTGGAAGTCGGCACCAACAATTATATATCACTGCCAAGATGGTATGTACTGGGTAAAGACGGTACCGCAGTAATCAGGGACTGGCAGTTAACCGGTGAGATTATACGTAAGACCGGTAAGACAGAAGAGACGGTAATACCGGTTAAGACAGCAGCTGGCCTGACAAAGACCATGGCACCGAGACGGGAAGATACTATTGTAAAAGAGGATTTACCAAAGGTGTCCGGAGATATCGCTGATTTCCACAGAAATGTGGTTGCAGTAATCCGAGATGGAGCAGAGCCGGAGATCAAGCTGTTCCAGGTGATGCGTGTCATGAAGTTGATGGAGGCAATCTTCCAGGCGGCAGAGACAAAACAGGTAATCGAATTTCAGGACCAGGTGTAACAGGAAAGGCATTGAGTAGTTATAACATAAAAATAAAAGACAGTTGTACATGTTCTTTGAGAGTGCATGTAACAGAACAGGAGGAAATAAGTATGAAACAGATCAAAATCGGAACCTGCGTACCAGGCCCCGTAGCAGAAGAATGGTTGAAAGGATTTGTTGGAAAAGGTTTCGAAACATTTTCCCTCAATTTCCATATGTCACTGGAAGGAACAGATCTTGATAAACTGGCCCTGAGCACAGAACAGATTCTTGCCGGTACAGATTCAAAGATCACTACACTCGGATACTACTGTAATCCAATCCAGTATCCAGAGCACAGAAAGACATTGGAAAAGGTAATTTGCACTGCTGAAAAATTCGGAGCTACCCATGTAAGCACCTTTGCAGGAGCCTGGGAAGGAAAACCGGTAGAATCCGCATACGAAGAGTTCGGAAAAGTGTTCCGTGAACTGGCAGAACTTGCAGAAGAAAAGGGCGTAAAGCTGGGTATCGAAAACTGTCTTATGGATGGAACCTGGGAACATGCCACCTGCAACATCGGTTTCAACCCGAAAGCCTGGGAAGTCATGTTTGAGGAAGTAAAGAATGATAACTTCGGACTTGAATGGGAGCCGACCCACCAGATGGTACAGTTGATCGATCCTGTGACAGAGCTGAGAAAATGGTGCAAAAAGATAGTCCATGTACATGGAAAAGATGCGACCATTGACTGGGATGCAGTAAGGCACGGCGGTATCTCCGGAGCAGTTCCTTTTGTATGGCATCGTATGCCGGGATTTGGTGACACAAACTGGAGAGATATCATTTCTATCTTAAGAAGCAACGGATATGAGGACGATATCTGTATCGAAGGATATCACGATCCGGTATACCGGGGAGAACTGGAGATGACAGGACAGCTTCACGCACTGAACTATCTGAAATGGTGCAGAGGCGGAGAGTTCACACCAACTCCATGGGAGAAATAACAAAGATATAACAGAGACAGAAGAAACAGGAGGGTATTTCTATGAAACTTGGGTTTATCACATCCATCCTTGACAGCTGGACCTATGAAGAAATGATGGACTTTGCATCCGGACAGGGATTTGAATGTGTGGAAGTGGCATGCTGGCCACAGGAAAAAGCAGAAAGAAGATATGCAGGGGTAAGCCATATTGATGCAGAACGGGTTAACCAGGATGACGCATATGCAGAGCATATTGTAGAATATGCTAAAAAATCAGGAGTGGAGATATCGGCACTGGCCTATTATCCAAACGTGATGGTGGCAGATAAAGAGAAAAGCGCAACCGCTGTGGAACACCTGAAACAGGTGATTCTTGCAAGTAAAAAATTAGGTGTGGGCATGGTCACGACATTTATCGGAAGGGACCAGACCAAAAATATACAGGAAAATCTGGAACTGGTAAAAGAGATATGGCCACCTATCATAAAACTGGCAGAGGAATGTGACGTGAAGATCGCCATCGAGAACTGTCCGATGCTTTTTGGCAAGGAACAGTGGCCGGGAGGACAGAACCTGATGACAACACCGCCAATCTGGAGAGAAGTATTCCGGATCCTGGACAGTGACCATCTGGGCATCAACTATGATCCATCCCACTTTATCTGGCAGATGATCGATTATATCCGCCCGCTTTACGAATTCAAGGATAAGATCTTCCATGTCCATTACAAGGATATAAAGATATATAAAGACAAGCTGGAATCCTGCGGCATCATGGCATATCCTCTGGAATATATGTCACCGAAAATCCCTGGACTTGGAGATGTGGACTGGGGAAAATATGTGTCAGCGCTTACAGACATCGGATATGATGGCTATACCTGTATCGAGATCGAGGATAAGGCTTTTGAGGATTCCAAGGAGAAGGTTGAGAATTCCTTGATCATCAGCAAGAGATATCTGGAACAGTACGTGATTTAGTAAAGGAGATAATACCATGAGAAAATTAAAAGCAGGAATCGTAGGATGCGGAGGAATCGCCAACGGAAAACACCTTCCAGCTATGAAAAAAAGTGGTCTTTATGAGATTGTAGCTTTCTGTGACATCGTCAGGGAACGTGCAGAGAAAGCAAAGGAAGAATATGGCACAGAAGATGCAAAAGTATTCGAAGACTATAAGGTGCTTATCAAAGAGGACCTGGATGTTGTATATGTAACTACACCGAACCGCTCCCATGCAGAAATCTCTATCGCAGCCATGGAAGCAGGAAAAGATGTTATGTGTGAAAAGCCAATGGCAAAGAATTATGCTGAGGCACAGAAAATGGTGGAGACTGCAGAGAAAACAGGTAGAGTCCTGAACATCGGATATCAGAACCGTTATCGTTCAGATTCCCTGTACCTGAAAGAAATGTGCAAGGCGGATGAACTGGGAGAAATCTATTTTGCGAAAGCTCACGCACTCAGAAGAAGAGCAGTTCCTACCTGGGGTGTATTCTTAAATGAGGAAGAACAGGGAGGCGGTCCACTGATCGATATCGGAACCCATGCATTGGATCTGACATTATGGATGATGGACAATTATGAAGTAGAGTCTGTAACAGGACAAACATTCCGCAAACTGGCTGATCAGACCAACCAGGGAAATGCTTTTGGCAACTGGGATCCTGAGGAGTTTTGCGTAGAAGATTCCGCTTTCGGATTCATCCGTATGAAAAACGGTGCAGTGATTGAACTCGAAGCTGCCTGGGCACTGAACACACTGGAGGTTGATGAGGCCAAGACAAGTCTGTGCGGAACAAAAGCCGGAGCAGATATGAAAGATGGCCTGCGAATCAACTACATCCATCACAATAAACAGGTAGTAGAGAAGCCAGCATTATCCGGTGAAGGAGTAGCATTCTTCTCAGGAGAAGAAAAACCAGCAGGGGATTATGAACAGGAACTGTTCTACCATATCGTTGCTGACGGAGCTGAGCAGATAGTAAAACCTGCACAGGCTGCAGTTGTTACCCGTGTACTGGAAGCAATCTATGAGTCTGCAAAAAGTGGTAAGACAATTTATTTTGATTAAAAGGCGATTTGACCTATACAGTTACAACAGTTCAAACATAAGGAGTAATCATGGAAATAAATAAATTACAGCAATTGCTGTCAGAAATGTCTTTGCAGGAAAAAATAGGACAGATGGTACAGCTTACCGGTGTATATTTTGACAAAGAGGCAGTGCTTACAGGTGTTGTTGACGAACAATTACCGCCGGAATGGATCATTCAGTATTCAGGTTCCGTGCTGGGAGTGATTGGTAAAGAAAAAATATGTGATATTCAGAGTAAATATATGGAACAGCATCCTCATCATATCCCACTACTCTTTATGGCAGATGTGATCCATGGATGTAGGACAATTTTTCCAATTCCACTGGGACAGGCTTGTTCATTTAATCCGGAACTGGTGTCTGAGGCAGCGTCAATAGCTGCCTCAGAGGCCTCATCCGAAGGACTTAAGGCAACATTTTCTCCTATGATTGATGTTTCAAGGGATCCCCGGTGGGGCAGGATAATGGAGTCTTTTGGCGAAGACCCATATGTGAATGGAGTCATGGGGGAGGCCATGGTAGATGGCTATCAGCAGAAAAACGATGAAGGAATCGCAGCATGTCTGAAACATTTTGCAGGTTACGGGGCGGTCAATGCAGGCAGGGAATACAACGATGTTGAAATATCTCAACGGACATTTCTGGAACAGTATGTAAAACCTTTCCGCATGGCGTTGAAGGCAAAGCCTGCTATGGTTATGACCGCATTTAATGCAATAGACCGAAAACCAATCAGCGGAAATAAAGAACTTCTCAGAGATCTATTGCGGGATAAAGAAGGCTTTGATGGTACAGTGATCTCAGATTGGGGTTCCATTGGGCAGCTGAAGGAACAGGGTGTGGCAGCCGATATGGATGAAGCAGCGTCTCAGGCGATAGAAGCGGGAGTAGACATAGATATGATGAGTCCTGCTTATATGTTTCGTCTGGAAGAACTGGTGAAAAACGGGCAGATTCCGGAGTCTTTTATCGATGAAAGTGCATTCAGGGTTTTGATGATGAAGAATCAGCTGGGTCTTTTTGAAAATCCTTTTGCAGGAATTGGAAAGAGTGGAAAACTCACTCAGTATAACCGGACAAAGGCATATCAGATGGCTAGCGAAAGCTACGTCCTTTTGAAAAATGAAAAAATTCTGCCTTTGAGCCAGAAACAGAAAGTTATCTGGGTAGGACCTTATGTGACATCAAAGGAATTCCTGAGCCGTTGGGCAATCTTTGGTGAGCATGAGCCTGTTGAGACAATCGAAGATATTCTTCAAGATAAGAAGATTAATGGGGTATGTATTCCTGGATGCAGAATGCTTTCTGAGGAAGAATGCAGGATCTGGCAAGTGAAACCGGTTGATTCGGATGAAGAAATAGATGAGCAGTGGCTGGAAACGATAAACCGGGAAGATACGGTTGTATGTGTACTTGGAGAACATGAATCTCAGTCCGGAGAGGCTGCCAGCAGAGCATTTCTGACTTTACCGGAAGAGCAGCAGAGGCTTTTTGAAAAAATAGTAAAACGCACGGATAATATCGTGACAGTGATAATCTCAGGAAGACCACTGGATCTGCGAAGAATCTCAGAAAAATCCAAAGCCGTTATCATGGCATGGAGACCCGGAACCATGGGGGCAGAGGGAATAGTAGATCTTGTATATGGCATGATCAATCCTTCCGGAAAGCTGGCTGTAAGTATTCCATGGTGCGTTGGACAGGTGCCGATAAGTTACTGGGATATAAAAACCGGACATGTGCTTACAGAGGATAATCTGGAGAACCGTTTCACAAGCAGATATATGGATATTCCTAATTCACCATTATATCCTTTTGGCTTTGGATTGTCCTATACAGAATTTGATATTTCGGATGTTGAAGTCAAGATAGGACAGGACAAAAGAGTGCATGTCCATTGTAATGTAAGTAACACAGGTAAAGTTGCAGGGGCAGAGGTTGTTCAGTGCTATTATGAAACATTACAAACATCTGTGGTACGACCGAAGAAGGAACTTGTCCGTTTTCAGAAGGTTTTTCTGGATCCGGGAGAAGCTAAGAGTGTGGATTTCTCTATTGATTCAGAAGAGTTTTCTTACTATGATAAAAATATGGAAATCGTTAGTAGCGGAATGCAACTTCGAATCAGTGTAGGAAACAGTAGTGACCATGAATGCGGAAGTAGTGAGATATATATTTAGGCATAAGTAGAAATAGATTTCTATCGAAGGATAATTATTACACTAAAGCAAGCGGGCTGCTTCGTCAGTCCGCTTGTGTTATTCTTTATGTTAATCGAGGTTATTAATACTTTCAATTATACATGTATGCTTTTTATTATCAGATGTGTTGCTGTAGTTAATTCCGACAAGTAAAATCTGATTGCTGTATCCTGATAAGGCTCCGTGATATCTGCGGTTTTTAATCTGTGATATGGCAGAATCAGCGGAAGCATTGTACTTAAGTTCAATTACTATTGCAGGTCTGCCACAGGCATTCGCTCTTGGAATAAAAACAAGATCAGCAAAACCTTTGCCGGCTGGAAATTCTCTGACAATATTGTAATATGCATTTGCAGTAAAATATGCCATTGTGAGAACACAGCTTAAAGAATTTTCGTCGTTGTATTTAAGAACAGATGTATATGTTTCATGTGCTATTTCTACTAATTCAGCGACTTTATCAGCATCTTCATTTAGGGTAGCATCTAATAATTCATCGCATTTTGAAATGGAGTTGGCTACTTCACTCCATGAACCGGTCTGTAATGCAAGATCATATGCAGCAGCAACCTCATAATTAGGTATATATGCCATTTTTTTGTTGGCATCATAAGCCAGATAACCTAAATGAATTAAAGCTGTAAGTGCATCATCCTTTGAAGCAACTGTAGTAAGGTCATTTTGGAAGGTATTTACATTAACTCTGATTTTATCGCCGGAAAGCATGGCGAGCACATCATCCTTTAAACCGGCATAGTTCATGGTGATAAATGTGTTGATTGATTCAAACGAGGATGTATTTTTCCAGTAAAAATCATAGTCATGATCTAGCATAGCCTGAACAACGGAATTAGGATTATACATATGAAGCCCATCTATCAGATATCCGTTATACCATGCTTTTATTGATTCAAAATCCATATCATATGTGATGCACAGTTTTTTAACTTCATCCTCTGTAAAACCAAAATATCTAGTCAATTGTTTAGATTTCAACATTGTAAACTCACGGAAGTTGTTCAGAGCTGATTCATCTTTAATTTTTTTGATTGGCAGAATACCGGTGATATATGCCAAAGCTAAAAAAGTTTTTGACTCTTCGCTCTTAAATAACAAATGAAGAAACTGAAGATAGCTGTGAACCAGTGTTTTATTTCCACCATTTCGGATTACACAATCCCATTCATCAATTATTATAACAAATGGAATACCGGAAATGTTGTAAACGGACATGAGTACAGCACTGATCATCTTGGTATAATCTATCTGATCCCCATATACCTGTTTAAGCTCGTCATAAATATATTCCTGAATTTTTTCTATCACATTATCTTTGTAAGCGTCCCAAAATGATGATACATCAATGTGTATGACATTGTATTTATTCAAATGTGCTGAATAGCTGTCCTTGGCTGCAATTTCAGAATCTGCAAAAAGCTCTGATGAATCGCAGCCTCTGCTGTAGTATGCATCGATCATTCCTGCAGCATGGGATTTACCGAACCTTCTGGCATGGCTGACACTTATGCAGTTGGCATTAGTACAGATAACTCTATTTAAATATTCAATCAGACCGGTTTTGTCAATATATAGCTGACTGTTTTTGTCTTTTGTAAAGCTGCCATTTCCCGGATTAAAATAAATACCCATTGTCCCATCTCCAATTCATTTTTATATAATCAGTATAACAGATTTGGAGGAGTGATGGAAGTAGGCAACAAGAGATTATGTGCACTGTCTACGGACAGTGTTTTTGTAATATTTTTGGATTTTTGAAAATAAAAATTCATCGTTGGAAAAATGTACGGAATTATGTTACAAACACAGCAAAAAACATCAAGAATAATGTTACAAATACATAGAAAACATCAAGAATAATGTTACAACGGGGATATATCTTGAAAAAATAGCTAATTAACGTTATAATATAATTAGCTAAAAAAGAAATGGATAGGAGGAAGGCATATGAATACAGCAACAGCAACTGCAACAGAAATGCAGAACAATTTTGGGAGATATTTGAATCTTGTTATGTCAGGACATGAAATCATTGTTACAAAGAATGGTCATGAAGTGGGAAGATTTATTCCTAAGGATGCCGCAGTATCATATTTGACGGATTCTCTAACAGGAATTCTTCAGGATAATGGTAATTTAGATGAGATAAAAACCGAAAGTATGAGGGAAAAATATGGTTTTGTTGATTGATACTAACATTATACTTGATGTTTTACTAAGTCGCTCAGATTTTGTGAAGGAATCATCTATAATTTGGAAACTTTGTGAAACTGAACAGGCAAAGGGATATATATCTACATTAACTTATGCAAATATGATGTATATCATGAGAAAACAAATGACTCCAGAGCAGATAGAAGATGTATTCCGCAAGTTAAAACTTATTTTTGAGTTCGCTGATTTTAGTTCAGTTGTGCTTGAGATGGCTGTAAATATGAAGTGGAAAGATTTTGAAGATGCCATACAAAGTGCAACTGCTGAATATGTTCATGCAGACTATATTATTACGCGCAACATTAAAGACTTTACGCAAAGTAAGGTTATGGCACTTACACCTGCGGAACTTTTGGCAAGAATTTAATTGCAATGCTTCGGATCTGGAAATGTTTGCGCTTATGTCATATGAGGGGGATAAAGGAAGAACTGCGCCTGATTCGATAAATAATTACTTTGCCTATAAAACAATGAAAGCAGATGCCGGTTATGGAATGGCTTCTGCTGATGAAAATAGCTTTGTAAACGAAAAAGAAACAGCTTTCAGTGCCGAAGCATAATAATCGTATGAAATGTCTTGGTAGGATCATCAAAGTAAAAAGTCATTTCATCGTTATACTTTTTAACAATATTTTCTATACTACGCATACCGAATCCATGAAACTGTGGATTCGGTTTTTTAGTTGGTAAAAGGTTGCCATTCTTGTCGATAGGATTTACGCGGCAGGAATCTATCAGGGTGATGATAGTCATATTTGTATTTTCTCTACAAAAGACACTTAATTCGATAAAAGGATTAACCGCCATCTTCTCGGCAGATTCTACGGCATTGTCCATAAGATTACCAAACAAAATGCTTAAATCATCATAGCTTACGAAATCAATGCACTTGCTTCTGATATCGATGTGAAATGCGATTTTTTTCATGAGACATATTTTCTGGTAACGGCATATGAGAGAATTAAGCAGGTCGTTGTCGCAGACGCGCACAGAGTGCTGCAATTCGGGAGAACCGAGTACCCGGGTAAGATAGGCTGCAATTTTGTCGGTTTCATGATGCTCGTTTAAATCAGCAATGGCATTAAGGTGCTTCTTGATATCGTGAATGAGAACCTTCTGCTGTTCATCCTGTTCGGAAAGAGTCCTGTAGTACTCCGCAGAATCGGCATCGCGCTGGCTCTGTAGTTTTAATTCGGCTATCTGGGCATTCTTTTGCTTTATGTGCTCGTAAAGACTGAATGCGAGGATGTTGATGAGCAGTAAAAAGAAACAGCACAGGCTTATCATATAATTAAAAGGTGATTTAATCTCATAATAAATAAAAATATATATGAATGTATAAGTAATAAAAATTGAAAGAATAGGAACAATGATTAAAGTGAGTATTTCATAAGGAGAAAAATGAATACTATCTTCTTTATGAGTAAGCCTGTGCGAAATAAAATAAGTGACCACAAAATATAACAATTTACTCAAAAATGAGATAACATATAGAGAAATATAATCACTTAACTTATTATATATGTTGTATGAGAACGCAGAAAATAACCCCATGACAATGAGTTCGCTTAAAGACATGATTACAAGTAATAAAATGGAATGGAACAATAGTACATTGATACTGGAGGTCGTTGTTAATTTCATAAATATAAATGTTGCTAATAAAAATGAAATTGAATTTAATATAGGAATTTGTAAAAATGAGATGCAATATGCGATACAAAATAGTACGGATAATATAGAATATCGTTTGATATACGAAATCCTACATTCAAATATATTTGACACATATTGGACTAATATTATAGCTTCAACTATATAGATTAAAGAATAACAAAATATAACACTCATGATTACGTATATTACCTCTTACTTTCAATAAACAATAAATATGCATTCTTAAATTCTGTAAATTTGCGACGTGTAAGATAAGCAGTGAACAGGTCATCGCAGAGATAGATAAGCTCATGATCAAAGTGAGTCACTTTAGCCAGATTTACAATAAAACTGCGATGTGATTGAAAAAAGTTACTTTTGGGAAGTGCATTTATCCAAAACTGCAAAGTTTGTGTTGATTCGTAATCAGCAGAATTTGTATGTAGGGTTACATTTCTTCCCGTTGCTTCTATATATATTATTTCGTCAGTAGATATCCGGGCAACACCTGATTTGGTTTCAATAGCTACCAGACGATTTAAAGATGTATACAGTTCAAGTGCATCATCAAGATTTTGAAATAATCGTTGCTTATCTATTGGCTTGGATAAATATCTAAACACATGAAAGCGCATAGCTGCATCCAGATATTCAATGAAGGATGTTACTATAAAAATAATAACGGATTCATTTTGCTGTTTAAGCTTATTACCTACATATATTCCATCAAAACCGGGCATTTCAACATCTAAAAAGACAATATCTTTATCGCCGTTATCGGACAGGAGCGATTCCCCATTATCAAAGGATACAATTTCAGGACATTTAGTTTTCTTTTTGCCAAAGTAAGTGGTAATTAATTGTGATAGTACGCTAGTGATAGATGAGTCATCATCGCAAATAAGTATTCGCATAATAATTAATCTCCATAACAATAATGTGATTATATTATACAGGTAAATAGTGTATTAAAGCAACATAATGACATCAAAAGACAAGAAAACGCTATTTTTGGTTATTTTTGTTTGGGAATATTTCAACTAGAAGTTCTGTGAATCTTTGGGCAAGTTCAATTGCAGAACTATCACATAGATTGAGACTATCCAAAATCTGAATAGGGGTGTTGGTAGTATGTGTGCATCCATTTATTAGATAATCAGGATTTACGTGTAATATATCACATATGGAAATAAAACATTCAAAGCTAGGGTGTTGTGAACCACATTCTATGGCTGAAACATGATTTTGTGAAACATTTAATCTTTCAGCAAGAACAGCCTGTGTCAAATTGAGTTCTTTGCGGCGAAGTTTAATTCTATGTCCCATGGTAATATAGTCAAAATCCAAAATATTAATACCTCTTTCATAGTGATAATCTAAACACAGTCGTAACAGGTATTTAAGTATTTATGAACAAAGTAAAACAGATAATATCATTGAGACAGATAAAATATACTTGTTTTAGATTAAAAATCTGCGTAAGAGTGGATTGTTAAGTAAATATTACGAAATATGCCCAATTTATACGTGACTAGGGCGATTCATTCAAAACCATAGAATTATTATTAACAAAGTTATAATATATATGCATGAAGTTGATGATATTATGTTGATGACAGACGAAAAGGAGAAAATGATGAATAAAAAGGTTGCAAAGAAAAATTATGTTTTCTATGCAAAGAGAGTGTTAGGTGAAGTTCTTAGGCTTGAAGCTAATTCAACGTCATGCACCCTTTTTTATGAACCAAAGCAACCAGAAAACATTGCAAAATTTAAAAGAAAAACTAAATAACATGAGCGAGAAAATAGCAGATTGGCTTATCAGACAAAAAGCTATTGCCGCAGACGAACGTGAACTGTATGCATATGCAGTTCATTGTTTGTTTTCGCTCCTATATCCCTTAGTGTTTGCTTTGGTTATAGGGGCGTTTTTGCAAATGCCGATAGAGGCAGTAGCTATGATTATGCCATTTATAGCAGTTAGGAAATTTTCCGGTGGGTATCATGCGGATAGATTCTATAAATGCCTTATCATATCCAGTATAGTAATTGTGACTATGCTACAGATATTAAAGTATATAAATAACAATATGTTCTTTAATGTTATATATATTGGCTCAAGTATCTTATTGATGATTTTTAGTCCAATAGATTCTGCAAACAAACGGCTTGATAATGATGATAAAAGATTTTGTAAAAAAATAACGATTTTAATTGTAGTAGTTCTGTTTATTATCGTGGAATTGCATTGGATAGCGGGATATAGATATTATACAAAGTTTATTGAATCTGGAGTAATGCTGGCAGAGATATTACAGCTAGTTGCTATATTTAACTTAAAGTATGGTAGAAAGTAAAGGAGAGGATTGCATGCATATTAGGTATTCTACAGATGATTATGAAAAATTAGACGGACAGCATAATATTATGGTTTTAGTTGGAAATGGGTTTGATATTGCCGTTTTGAACAAATTTGGTGATAAAAAGATGAATGGAAAATCCACGAAATATTCTGATTTTTTTGAGTATGTTACATATTTTAGATTATGTGATGATAATAACTTAATATATAAGAAGATGAAAGAGGATCATGAGCAGGATAAAGAGAACTGGTGTGATTTTGAAAGCTCTGTTGATGAATTACTGGGGGAGATGATAAATGATGGACGACAAGGCGAAATTCCAAAATTAGAAACGGATCTTGACGCTATACAAAATTCATTTTCTCGATTCTTGAATGATATTGTGACTACTGATGTGGTGTTAAAATTAAACGATAAGTCAAAGGCGAATAAGTGGGCAGATACAAGCTTGAGCAAGTTTATGGGAGATATTAACCCTAAAGATGATATGATGTTTGTGAAAAATACATATCATTATAATTTGTACAATTTTTTATTTATTAACTTCAACTATACAGAATTACTTGATAATTACATATATTTAGATAAGTCACAATTTGAACCGCATAGGTACAAAAATGCAGATAGAAATTTTACATTTTTCCCAAATCCTGACGGAAAATTAACGGAATTTAATGAGGATACTTCTTGGTCATCTTATATTATGACAAATATTATTCATCCGCATGGAAGACAGAACATACCTCGCTCAATGATATTTGGAACAGAACTGAATGAGTATGATAAAAGTCATGTTGAGAAGAGACTTATTAAATCCTATTGGGCACAAGATGACTTAAAATATAGAAAATATTTCGAGGATACAGAGTTATTTATTATTTATGGAATGTCCATGTCGAAAACAGATAGCTGGTGGATGAATAATGTATGTAGTTGCTTGGAAAAGGGAAAATCGGAACTGATTATTTATAATTTTGAGACTAAGCTTCCTGAGGAGAGTGTAAAGGATAATTTTTTGAAGGCATGCACAAATAAAGGAAATATAAATATTGAAGAAATAAAAGAGAAAATATTTGTTGTTCAATTACACAATAATGATAATTACTTTTTAGGTTTGAGAGAATAAAATGTTTTTTATAAATAGAAAATGACCAAAAATGGCTGTAAAATGTTGTTTCGTGTAAATAGTATTGAAAAAACAACGAAAACGATGATAATCGAAAGTGTCATCAACTTCGAGCAACAATAATTATTGTTATGTAACTTATTAATGAAATTTTAAACGTAAAGGAGAAATTTATGAAGAGAACTTTAATTGCACTGTCAATGTTTGGATTAGTTATGGTAACTAGCTCACCGGTATTTGCTAAGAATGCCTCAAATACTAATTTGCCTAGTAAAGTTGTTTCGTTTAGCTATAGCACATCAGCATATACTGATCTTAGAGAAAAGCAGGACACATCATCGCATTACATAAAAAATAATTCGGGTTTTGATTTATGGGTTGAGTCATTAACATCAGGAAATGTTAATAAGACAGTTAAAGGATATGCAATTATTCCGAGTGGTACGGAAAGGAGAATTAGAAATACAATTAAAGAGAGTGGATATTCATATTGTAAATTAGGAATCACTTCCGCAAAATCATCAGTAAGTGGAAGAGTGAGCGGAAAATGGAGTCCTGACTGTGCAGGATCATATCCAGCAGCAAACTAAGTATGGAATAATAGGTACTCATCGTTCGGACTATAATTGGACAATGAGTACCTTATTTAACAATAGATATGAGAAGAAGCAATTTATTGGGAGAACATTATGAAAAGAAAACTAATCACGACAATCCTTACATTATCTCTTTGCCTGTCATGCTTTACAGCATGTTCGTTTAATGCAAAGAAAGTATCAGACAATATAGGAAAAGGCAATGAAAGTGATCTGCCGGAGGCAGAGGATGTAGTCATAGATGACAAGGACGATATGTACAATATAGGAGATGAAATTGATGTAAAGACGGTAGAGTACGGCACTGACAGAGAGTATATCGAAAAGTGCTATACCGTAAACAGTGTTAAGTTATATGATACAGCTGCTGAGGTGGATGGAGTATCGGATAATCTTATTGAGATTGATTATTACATGGGTGCAGATCCGGAGAAGCCTAAAGCAATGAAAAAGGAAGAAGTAGCCTCAGGAAAATTTTTATATTGCGATGTATCTGTCAAAAATGTAGAGGATAACACATGTACAATAGGGGATATTTCTCTGGTGTATGAGGTTGACGGAGCATGTCGGCTTGTAGGCAGTCCGGTATATTTTTCAGCGGCAAAAGATCTGGATAATGTAAATTATGACTATAATCTGCTTCAGGGACAATCAATGGATGTACAGCTTGGCTGGTGTGTAGATCCTGATTTATTGCAGATAAGTGATATGGATATGAGTAAGTTGTATTTAGCTGTTAATTTTAACGGCGAAGAAGAAAACAGGCAGTACATAAAGCTTGGATTGGAGTAGTATATGCAGAAAGTTTTGCGAACAGAGATTAAAAAAGCGATCATGACAAGATATTTTATCATCTCGATTGCTATTGGTATACTTATCAGCATGTTGGGACTGGTTTATAATGTAGGACTTTTTTGTGGAAATCAAAGATATGATGGGATGAATCCGTGTTACGAGGCATTTACGCTGTTTAATCATTGGATTGGTGGAGAGGGGTTTTCACTGGGGTCTTCTTTGTATTTTTTTGTATTTCCAATCCTTATTGCAATTCCGTATGGATGGTCTTACTGTGGAGAACAAAAAAGCGGATATATGAGTCAGATGATAGTAAGAACGGGAAAACAGAGATATTTAACGGCTAAATATATTGCAACTTTTATTTCCGGTGGACTTACCATGGTAGTCCCGCTGATTACGAATTTTATGCTTACAGCATTGTTTGTTCCCGCGATAAAGCCGGTTCCTACATATGATACAACGTATGGAGTATTTGGAAATTCTATTTTTTCAGAACTATATTATACACATCCGCTGGTATATGTATTGCTATACCTGTTTGTGGATTTCATGTTTTGTGGTGCTCTGACATGTCTTACTATGTTGTCTGCTAGTTTCATAAAATATAAATGGATAAACTGTATTTTGCCGTTTGTTGTTTGTATGGGAATAGCACTGCTTGGAAATATAATATGCTCTAATGAACCGGAAGCGGTAAATTACCAATTATCGCCATTCTATTTTACTAAATGTGTTCAGACGAGTTATCCGACAAAGCTGTCTGTTATTGTCGGTATGTTGTTATTGATGGTAATTGTAACAGTAGTATTCAACACTGTTTTTATGCGTAAAAAAGATATAATGTGAGGCCGGATATATGAAACTATGGAAAATGTGCTGGTATGACATCAAAAACGGTTGTCTTAAAAATATAAAATTATTATTGTTTCCTATAGTATACGAGATTGTGGTTTTGTTTGCGATGATGCAGAAAGTAGTCTCGTATGAGAAGTACGGCATGGAAGTGGAAAAACATCTGGGAGATATATTGTTATACAATTTCGGAGGTATGCCTAAATATGTTTTGTCTGCAGAAAAGGTTTTTGAGTTTCCGGTAATCTGGACAGTATTTTTAGTATTGATTTTGTTTGCTACGCTTAGTTATCCAATGACTAATTTACAGGGATTTGGCAACAAGGTGCTTGTAAAGGGACAAAATCGGATTAAATGGTGGTTGTCAAAGTGTTTGTGGAATCTGCTTTGTAATGTGATATTTTTTGGCATAATAATTGTTATTATGCTGATATTTTGTCAGATAAAAGGCATACTGTTTGATATGCATATAAATACCGAGATGCAGACCGTCTTTTTTGAACCGGATGCGGATACAGAACTTGTAAAAGATGCATTTATGCCATTTGGCGAGCTGGTTTTGGTGTTTCTATTGTCAGTAACAATATGTCAGCTTCAGATGTTGCTTTGTTTGTGGTTCAAGCCTGTATACAGTTTTATGATAATGTGTATGCTGATGCTTGCGTCAGCGTATTTTCAGAGTGTTTTTTTAATAGGAAATTATGCAATGCTTATAAGGCATTCATGGATAAATGTGGATGGAATGGATTGTAGCATAGGCATACCTGTTACGTGTGTTCTAATTGTGTTTACTGTAATTGCTGGATTTATACGCTTTAAAAGGTTTGATATCATTCAGGAGGAGAATTGAAAATGACAGAGATAGAAGTTAAGAATCTGTGTAAAACAATAAATAAAAACATGGTGCTTGATAATATTAACCTACATATGGTATCGGGGCAGGTTTATGGCTTTCAAGGGATAAATGGATCGGGTAAGACAATGCTCATGAGAGCGCTTATAGGACTTATACATCCAACAAGCGGCACGATATTAATCGATCAGAAGGAATTGGGAAAGGATATGGATTTTCCGAAAAGTATTGGATTTTTGTTGGAGAATCCAACGTTTCTTGATATGTATTCAGGACCGGATAATTTAAGATTGCTCGCTGGGGTGGATAACAATATATCGGCAGATATGATTAATAAGGAAATAGACAGTCTAATAGAAGAGGTGGGACTGAAAAGTGCCCGAAACAAAAAATACAAGAAATATTCTCTTGGAATGAAGCAGAGACTTGGAATTGCGGCAGCAGTACTGGGAAATCCGGATATTGTTGTGCTTGATGAACCTACAAATGCTCTTGATGATGATGGTAAAGATATGGTTAAGCGCATAGTGAAAATGCAGAAAGAACGAGGTGCACTTGTGATTATCTCCTGCCATGAAATGCAGACACTTGAGGAACTCTCAGATGAGATTGTAAGACTTAAGGAGGGCAGAATATGCGAGTGAGAAAAAGGGTGACGATTTTCATATTGTTATCGGCTATCATTATAGCGTATATTGTCCGGGTAACAGTGGTTAATAAGAATGCAGAAAGGACTCCTGTTGTTACTTACAATGTTGGGGAAGTAGTAGATTTTGGAACTGACTACATAGATACCGCAGATGAAGCAATACCCGGATATGCCATACAGGTATTGGGTTATGAACTGGTCGACACAAAAGAACTCTATGACAGATACAATATGGGCGAGGTAGAGGAATATGCATTAAAAAATACACCATTTTATTGTCTGCTCAAGATACGTTTTTACAATAACGATTGTGATATGGGGGAACAAGGCGGTCTTATGCTTAGCAGATACAGTCTTGTTGGTGACAATTATATGAGCATGGTAAGTGAGAATGTATTCTGTACGATGTATCCGGATATGCCCGGAATTTCGTTTTCTTTGAGACAAGGAACAAGCATGGAACTTGAGTTGCCGTATCCGATTACACGTAATGAAGGGCGCACAAAATCAGATATGGAGGAAAAAGCGCCTATGCTGGAAATATCAGAGTTTCCTAATCGGAAAGTGTTAAAGGCTGGGTAAGAATGTGAATATATGAACTCCGGGCAGATTGCTGCTCCGGAGTTTTTTTATTACCTGTTTAAATCTATTACCACTATATATTACAATATAAAAGTATAAGGGCAAAACCTTAAGCGCTTGAGGATAAAAAGATTGGATAAGGAGCTTATGAATAAAAAGGAATTTGAACAATTTGTTGAGGAGAGTGGAAAAGACATATTAAGATATTGCCGCATGATTGCATATAGCAATGAAGCCGGAAATGAACTCTATCAGGACACAATGTTAAAATTGCTAGAAAAGCAAGAGAGCTTAGACTGTGAGCAGAATATAAAGAGCTATGCAATATCCATATCAATTTTGCTTTTAAAGAACAAAAAACGTAAGTACGCGGTCAGAAATAAAAAGGCCGTGTTTGTAAGTCTGAATGATTTGGCGGATGAAGATGGAAAGCAGATACGAAATGAAAATATACTTACACCTGAAGAACAATATATGAAGAAGGATGAGACATATCTTGTAAAGCAGCTCGTATATGAACTCCCGGAAAAGTACAAAATTCCATTATATATGAATTATTCTGCAAATATGAGTGCCGAAGATATTGCAAAGACATTGGACATCCCACTTGGAACTGTAAAGACACGTATCAGGAAAGCAAAAAAGATGTTAAAGGAGAGACTGGAGGCTATAGGATATGACAGATGAAAAATTGGAAAAAATATTACAACAGACGCTTATTCCGAAGGTGGCAGATGAGGATATTTATCTATACAGAAAAGTGCGAAAAAGCAGAAAGAAGTTTGTCAAGATATTTGCAGCAGTAGCGGCATGTCTGGCACTGATTTTAGGAATTAATGCAAGCGGAACTTTTACAATTGGTACAGATAAAGATACAGACCAAACAGTAGCCGAAAATAGTCCGTTTGTTATAACCTGCTATGCAAAAGAATTGGAAAAGGGGGTAAGTGTACCGCTCAAGTTTGCCGGATATGATGAAAATGGCTATGTTATAAACAGAGGAGAAGATGGTGAGAGTGTAGCTTATAATACCGGGATACGCTTTAAATGTGAAGGCGATAATATTGCCACAGTAACTTACAGTATAAAGGGAGCTGCCTTTTGGATTTGTGAAAAACATGGAAATAGTATAATAACTGATTGTACAGAGTATACAGGGAAATATTTTAATGCTGGTGGTTTTGCGCCGGAAGGCTGCAAGGAAGATGAGACAGATGAAGAAAATTATGATATACGTGAGCTTTCAAGTTATACGTTAGCATATGATAAGCAGGAGTCTGATACATCTATATTTGCTATCAAAGGTATGAAAAAAAATAAGAATATTTATGAGTTATTTGAATCTGATTTTGTGGATGATAATGTTGAGGGAATTACCAAACTTACTGATGATGTAGTGATAACATGTACAGTTACCTATAATGATGGAACCTCAGAAAGTAAGGAGATTGGTCTTAAAGGGATTAAAAAAACTATAAAAAATGACGGAGAACAGTCATGTGAGGTAGCTGATTTTGCATGTGAGCTTAAATAAGAAGGGAACTGATATAAATGAATAAAAAAACACTAATTAAAGTATGCGCAGTTACATGTGGATTAAGTCTGACACTAGCTGGATGTACATCTTCAAACAATAGTAATGACATAAACAATACAGAAAATTATAATACAGAAATTAATTCTCAAGATACTGAAAAAACAGGAAGCAAAGAAATAATAAATAAGAAAATTGATGAAAATCTATATATTGATGCAACCTTGCAAATGCCTGAAACACAGTTAAATGAATATAACACTAAATTAAAAGATTTTAATCTGAAGGATATTATGACTTATCTGTATCCGGATATAGAGGAAACAGAGCTGGTAACTGATGAAAGTGGAGGAATCGGTTATGGTGCTGCTTATATTGGCGGAGAATCAGGTTCCGTGAGCTATTCAAAGGATGATGATACATCATATCTGCAGTTGCTTTGTGGATATGCAGATGAAAAAAAGCTTGCAGAAACTAAGGCGCTACAGTTTGAATCTATAACCGATGCAAGGGCAAAGGTAAAAGAACTGACTGATAAAATGGGAATACCGGGCGAGCTTGGTAAAGAGAATATTACGGCATTTAATAGTGCTGATTTAAACAATATACAAAGCAATATGGAACAGGATTCTGATTATAAAGACCTTCTAAGTGCAAAAAAACAGCAGAGCAGTACAATTGGGATAGATACAGAAATCTATTGTTTTACATATGGAATAAAGATAGACGGTCTGCAGGTGTATGCAAATGATGATCCGATATTGCAACAGACAAGAGATGTGCTGATTGCACAGCCTGTAAACATTGAGGTTATGATATCAAATAGAGGAATAGAATCAGTTTTTGTATCAGGAATTATGGATGAGCCTGATGTATGTAATGCAAATGTTGATATTATCGGAGAAAAGGAAATTACAGAGGCTTTAAATAAGAAATTCGGAGACGTGATACTTACTGATGAATATAAAGTTACTAATATATGGATGGAATATTTCCCGCTTTTGCAGAATGATTCATTTACGGATATAAAACTTATTCCTGTATGGTGTCTTGATTTTGAAGTAAATGGAAATGGTGCTGAAGATGGTGGATATACAATTAGAATAAATGCAATTACGGGAGATGAAATAGCATGAATAAAGTCATTAGGGCAGAATTTGGCAGGACAATAAATGCAGGACTTATAATTGCGATAGCAGGTATTATTTTTTCAATATGCTTTGATTCATTTAACGATTTGATAGCCGGCTTAAGAAACGGACAGGGATATGTAGGATATTTTTTCTCCAATGCTGCTTTTGGTGGAATGTGTACCCATTATATGCTGCCGGTATTTACAGCATTGCCATTTTCTGTAAGCTTGTGTCAGGAACGAAATAATAAAGCTGTTTCCTATATTGTTTCCAGAGAAGGAAAAAACAGATATATATTTGCAAAATTTATCGTTAGTGCTATATCCGGAGGATTTGTTGCGGCATGTGGAACTGTATTGTTGTTTTTAATGCTTGCAATGCGATTTCCTATTGCCGGAGACGAGTTTGAGGGAGCAGTGGTATCAGATTATTTTCATGAATGGAGCGCTGTATATTATCCGCAGTTATATATACTGACGTTGAGTATATTGGCATTTTGTCGTGGTGTTATATGGTCAAGTCTGGCTCTTTGTGTATCATTGTATACAAGCGATTTTATGGTAGTACTTCTCTCTCCTTTTTTGGGAAGCTATGTGCTGGTGCGGATATTTCAGATAATAAGGGTACCTGATATGGTTAGACCGGATATGATTCTTATAGGGCAGGTAGTTATAAAATCAAGTGGATTGACGTTGCTTATAGCTATTGCCATATCACTTACAATTGTCACACTTATAGGTGCTTTTTTTGTTGGAAAAATGAAGGAGGGCTTAAAAAGTGGAACTATTTATTAAAGCAAACTGGGTATCAAGATATAATCTTCGTATGTTATATGAGAATATAAGAATTCCGATTGCAATATTTGTGGCTATGATATATGTAATGGAATCACTTACCGATATTGCATCTTTTAGCAGTATTGTTAATGTAAAAGTAACACCGTATGCTTTTGTATTTGTTATAAACAACTATAGAGTACAGTTTATAATAGCAGCATGTGCGATTATTATTTTCGGAAATGCGCCATATGAAAATGAGACATATCGGTATATGGTATCACGTTCCGGAAAAACGGCATGGGGACTTGGACAAGTCATATATATTATTAAAATGACACTTATATATGTTGCAGGTATTTTTGCTGCAAGCATAATTCCATATATAACCCGAATAGATTTTTCCGGAGAATGGGGTAAAATATGGGGAACATTAGGTAAAACTAACGCAGGAACACAGTATGGCATACAATTAGCGGTGTCTCCAAATATAATAGCAAATTACACACCTCTTTTAGCACTGGTAATAAGTGTTATACTCGAATTTTGCAGTGTGTTATGGCTGGGACTGGTGATATATTGGGGCAATAAAATAACCGGTAAGGGTGTAGGAACTGTTATTGGTATTATATTATCGGTGCTGGATGTGTGTATAGCAAATGATTGGATGGGTTATGCGTATAAGTTTTCACCTATGAGCTTGTCCCAGTTAGCGCTGTATTATGGATATGCGGCAAAATGGGGGCTCAATCTTGGATATACATTTAGGTTCTTTAGCATAACGCTAATTGGACTGGGAACTTTATGTATTGTTGCAAATAATAAGGGAAAACTGGTAAAGAGGTTAAAGAATGGAAAATAAAAGTTTGATTAAGCTGAATGATGTTACGGTTAAGTTTAAAGAGCATTTAGTATTGGACAAGGTATGTATGGAATTTGAATCTGGGAAAATATATGGAATAATAGGACGAAACGGTTCAGGAAAAACAGTGTTGCTTAAATGTGTTTGCGGATTGATGGATACAACTGATGGCACGGTGTCAGTCAATGGGAAAATAGTAGGAAAAGATGTGGATTTTCCGGAAAATATAGGTTTTATAATTGAAAATCCCGGATTTCTACCACATTATTCAGGTTTTAAAAATTTGAAATATCTTGCATCAATACGAGGAACGATAACAGATGATGATATAAGAAGATGTATTAGAACTGTTGGTTTGGATCCGGACGATAAAAAATCAGTAAAGCACTATTCTCTTGGAATGAAACAAAGACTTGGTCTTGCACAGGCTATGATGGAAAATCCGGACATTCTTATACTGGATGAGCCGATGAATGCACTTGATAGTATAGGCGTAAGTGATATAAGAGAAATACTGCTTGATCTTAAAGAGCAGGGGAAACTGGTTATTTTAGCCAGTCACATACATGAGGATATAGAAATATTGTGTGATGAGGTCATGAAGATAGAGGATGGAAAGGTCAGTAAGATGTAAAAGAGAACCCAATAACACAATTATTGTATTTTATAAAATAATCCGCTATACTATGATTAACAGTTATAGCGGATTTTTTTATGGAGGCTTTGATGGATAGAACATTAAAATTACCGGTTGGAATAGATAATTTTGAAAAAATACGAAAATCGGGCTTTTATTATATAGATAAAACGAGGCTTATAGAGCAGCTCCTGCAAAATTGGGGAGAAGTAAATCTTTTTACCCGTCCGCGTCGTTTCGGTAAGACTCTTAATATGAGTATGTTTAAGAGTTTTTTTGAAATAGGTACGGATAAATCTATATTTGATGGCTTGTATATTTCACAAAATACAGCTTTATGCAATGAATACATGGGGAAATATCCGGTTGTGTTTATATCATTTAAAGATGTTAACGGGTTAACGTTTGACAGGGCATATGATGCACTTGTCCAGATAATAGGTGAAATAGCAAATGGATTTTCGTTCCTAATGAATAGTGATAAGCTCAGTAAAAATGAAAAAGAGCAGTATCAGGGAATTATACAGATTAAAGATGGAAAATATCATATGAGTGATGGTGTGGTTATTTCATCATTAAAAGTGTTATCTCAGCTTTTGACTAAACACTATGGCAAGAATACTATTTTTATAATAGACGAATATGATGTACCGCTGGATAAAGCATTCCAGCACGGTTACTACGATGAAATGGTCGAGCTTATCAGAGGTATTTTGGGAAAAGTTTTAAAAACAAATGATTATTTACAATTTGCAATTCTTACAGGGTGTCTTCGTATCTCGAAAGAAAGCATTTTTACCGGAATAAATAATTTTAAAGTTTTATCGATTCTTGATGCCAGATTTGACGAGCAGTTTGGATTTTCGGATGATGAGGTGAAAAATCTTCTTGCAGACTATGGACTGGCATCACATTTTGAAGAGGCAAAGGAGTGGTATGATGGTTATCATTTTGGTAATGTGGATGTATACTGTCCTTGGGATGTTATAAATTATGTGGACAATCTTGTTGCCAATCCAACTGCCAGACCACAGACTTACTGGATAAACAGTAGCGGAAACAGCCTTGTAAGACGCCTTATAAATATAGCTGATTCGACAACCAAGGATGAGGTTGAGCGCTTAATTGCCGGAGAGTCTATTGAAAAAGTGGTTCATCTTGAACTTACGTACAATGAAATAGACAAAAATATAGATAATATATGGAGTGTACTTTTTACTACAGGATACCTGACAAAAGTAGGTGAAGTGAAATTGCCGGATAGTGAGAATTATGCACTTAAACTTGTTATCCCAAACAAAGAGGTCAGAGAAGTTTTTATTCTGCAGATACAGGAATGGTTCAAGGAAGTTGTAGCAAAGGACAATGATGAGATCAGAGTGCTGTCAAAGGCTATTCTTGAGGCTGACACTGAAAAGATTCAGAGACAGCTCAATATAATCATGGATCGTATGATAAGTATTCTGGACACTAAGGCTCGCGATAGACAGAAAGAAAATTTCTACCATGGTCTTTTGCTTGGCCTTTTGAGAGGAAGCAATCCGAACTGGCTGATCAAATCGAACAGGGAATCAGGGGATGGATTCAGTGACATTATCATAAAACCGGAGGATCCTGATTCGGGAATTATCATAGAGGTCAAATATGCAACGTCTTTTCAAGGATTGGATAAATCTTGTGAAGATGCAATGAATCAGATAAATACACGCAGATATGATGCTGTACTTCGTGAAGAGGGCAGATGCAATATCATAAAATACGGAATTGCATTTCATAAGAAGCGCTGTAAGGTGGTATCGGATAAGTAAATAGACTTAATAAAAAGATATTCTGATAAATAGGTTGATAGTAAAGTCGTGACAAAAATCCATTGCAATAATTAAAATTGCAATGGATTTTTTTATTTTACAACTATGACACATCACAGGTTTATAATTATCATAACAATTAAACATCAGCAAGCAAAGGAGAAGAAAGAGTATGAAGAGGAAAAAAATTACAGCAATAATGGCAGTGATTATGATGGCAGCGGGGCTTTCAGCATGTTCACAATCAAATGCCGGGCTAGAGGGAAAATCAGGTATTGTAAAGGATGAGGATTCAAAGACAGAAAGTGACACCGGTGTAGTAGACCAGACTCCGGCTACGTATGTGCAGGATGCGGAGTATGTTAACAAAGACGACATCGTGTCAGTTGATGATACAATTGAGATAAATGGAATTACTTATAAAATTGAAAAGTATGAGCATACCACAGAGTTTGGAAACAGAAATAAGGATACTGTTTTGGATTATTTGAAAGATTTATATGGTGAAGCTATTGATGATAATTATAATCTGAGTAATGGTAATAGTTATATTTTTATAACATTGACAATCGTTTATAAGGATGGAGATGATAAGCAGATTGAAGGTAATAGAAATGTGGGTGTTCTGTATGCCATCAAGGATGATATGGAGAGAATACAGGAAAACTCAGATTGTGTATATATAGACAACTATTGGCTTGGAGGAGATGAAAGTGATGTATATCATTATGTTTTAGGCAAGGGCGAGGGTATTACATCAGAGCTGGGATATATTATTCAGGATGAGGGAATGCCTGAGGATACTAAATGTATTTATTACTGTATAGAGGGCAAAGATTCAAAAACCAATGATACGGTGCAGAAATATTTTAAACTGGAGCTGTAGTTATGAATAGAATATTTAAACTCGAAATAAAACGTGCTTTTAGAAATAGATTATTTGCTGCCACATTGTGTGTTGCGTTTGCAATATGTGTATGGCATTTTATGGAAAATGTGTGGATATGGAGGATGTATGTTTACTACGACACGTATCCATTGTCTGCATATGAGAAATGGATAGGTGCGGATAATGCAAGTGTGCAGCCGTTGCTGCTTTATCTGATAATGCCTGCTTTGTGTGCCATACCGTATGGCAGAAGCTTTTATTTTGATGTTAAATCAGGGTATGCTGCCCAGATCATATCAAGAGGAAAGAAGAGCGATTATATAAGAGCAAAATATGGAGCTGCATTTGTAAGCGGTGCGCTTATTGGAATGATACCACTGGTGTTTGACTTTATGCTTACTGCAATGGTATTTCCGATGGTAATACCACAGGTAGGAACAGGCACATTCCCGGTAGCGGCAATGGATATCATGTCAGGGGTATTTTATACACATCCACTTGTATACAATCTGATTTTTGTGCTGATTGATGGCTGCTTCTGGGGACTTTTAAACTGTGCGGTGTTGTGGGCTGTTAATTTTGTAAGAAACCGGTTCTGGATCCTGCTGACACCGTTTATCATATACATATTTGTGTTCTGTATGGTTCATTTTGTAAACAGGGTGAGTTTATCACCGGTAATGTTTCTTAGGCCAAGTGCACCGTTTAGAAATGATATCAGGGTTGTGATCTGTGCATTTATTATCCTTATAGTGGTAAATGTTATATTTTACATACATGCGGTAAAGAAAGAGCTTGTTGCTTATGAATAGGAGAATTTTTGCAAATCTGATCTTATATGATATCAGAAAAGGATTTAGGGAAAACAAGATAAAATGGATAGTCGGAGTATTCATATTTGTATTTTTTTCATTTATCACCGTCAGTGATTTTAGTGTAAATTCACCGGAGCTTGGATTTTTGGCATACTTTACAAATATACTTCAGGGTATGCCGCCATACATAAAGACAGATGACAGCGTATTCACCATTCCGGTGTCATGGTTTTTGTTTTATGCGTTTTTATTTTTTGTGGTAGGATTTTATCCATCGTCAGATCTGTATGGTGCAGGCAAAAAGACACTGATATTGTCCGGCAGCAGGTTTAAGTGGTTATGGAGTAAGTACATATGGACGGTCATAAATGTGATTATGTATTATGCTGCAATGATACTGGTTCTTGCGGCTGTGACATGTGCAATCGGGAAGTGGAGCACAAAGCCTGATGATATGCTCATGGAAATGGGAATAGATATGCAGCAGTTTTCGACCGGAAATGAAGTGCTTGTATGGCTGATACTGCCAATGTTATGCGCCTGTACAATTGCGGTGGTGCAGCTTACTATCAGTATTTTTGCCGGTGCGATCGCTGGATATATTGTTTCCATAGTTTATCTTGTGGTGTCTGTTTACTGGGTGAGTCCGTTTCTTATGGGCAATTATCTTATGATCATCAGAAACAACAGGCTCTGTGCGGGCGGAATGGATGCGGCTGCCGGAATAATAAGCTGCATTATTGTGATGGTGGTTTCTGTTGTGCTCGGAAGTGTGTATTTTAACAGAAAGAATATTTTGTGAGGTATTTTATGAAGATAGAGATAGAACATGTTTCTAAAAAGATAAAGGATGCTCTGGTACTCGATGATGTATGCATGACACTGGAAAGTGGTAATATATATGGATTTCAGGGCGTAAACGGCTCAGGCAAGACAATGCTGATGAGAGCGGTAAGCGGACTTATGTATCCTACAAGCGGTAGCATCAGGATTGATGGAAAGGTGCTTGGAAAAAATATGGCTTTTCCGGAAAAGATAGGAATGCTTATTGAGAATCCTGCCTTTATAGATAGTTATACAGGCTATGACAATCTAAAAATGCTTGCATCAATAAATAAAGGTGAAGTTGATATAAGTAGGGCACTTGAAACGGTTGGACTGAACCCGCATGATAAGAGAAAGTATAGAAAATATTCTCTTGGAATGAAGCAGAGACTGGGTATTGCCTGTGCCATTATGGAGGAACCAAAGCTTCTTTTGCTGGATGAACCTTTTAACGCCCTGGACAAGGAGGGACAGGAAAAACTGTCAGAAATCATAAGGGATATGCGTGATAAAGGAAGTCTTATACTGCTTAGCTCTCACGATAAGGATGAGCTTGAAAATCTATCCGATGTAATCTATCTGGTGGACAGCGGAAGGTTTAAATTGAAGTAACGAGGAGAATTTATTATGAAGCAAAGGAAATCAAAACAAGTAAGACTTTTATCGGGAATGCTCATAGGAATTGTGATGATTGCTGTTTTGGCAAGGATTGTTTATCTGAATCATTGCTATCCATCCCCAAAGGTCATCACATATACAGAAAATGACACTATTAAGCTTGGAAATTATGAAATAAAGCAGACCGGATGGGAGTGGGGCGATGGCAGTCTCCTAAAAGAAAAATGTCCTGATTATGCATATGATCAGACGGATGATGGTTCAGAATATCCTTTCGACAGTGTGCGTGTGGGTTTTATAACCTTGTCAGTTACCAAAGTAAAGGACGATACAACATCACTTGATCTTACAAGCCTTGCATTTGAAATGGGAACCAATGGTGATCAGTATGACATGGAACTGTTTTTTGCATTAAATCCTACTTTGGAAGCTTTGGAGATAAAGCTTAATGCCGGTGAGGATGTATCTTTTGTGATACCGTATATAATGGATGAGCAGCAGGTATCAAAGAAAGACTGGAACAGGGTAGATAAGATGAAGCTGTATATGGTGCTGCAGTATTATCCGCAGAAGATAAGGTTGTGTTGTACTGGTTAATAAAAAGTTTATAATTTTTATTAGCACTCGCTATTGACGAGTGCTAATAATGGTGCTATAACATACTTGTAAACAAAAGAAAGCAAATTTCCAAAAGGAAAGTTACAGGTATATAAGGAGGTATGACCTATGTTATTAACAACTACAAACAACAACTTATTTGATACATTTTTCAGTGATCCATGGTTCAATGATCCTTGGTTTGATGACAGGGACGTACAGAAGGCACAGAAGAAATTATACGGACACAACGGAAAGAGAATGATGCTCACCGATATCAAGGAAAGCGATAAAGGCTATGAGCTTGAGATGGATCTTCCGGGATTCAAAAAGGATGAGATTAAGGCTTCCTTAGAGAATGGTTATCTGACCATTACAGCAGAGAAAGGCTTAGAGAAAGATCAGAAAGAGGAAGAGGGCAAGAAGTATATCTGCAGAGAGCGCTACTCAGGAAGCTGTCAGAGAACATTCTATGTGGGTGACGAGATTGAGCAGGATGACATAAAGGCATCCTTCAAGCATGGAATCCTTCGCCTGGATATTCCAAAGAAGCAGCCTAAACCACAGGTTGAGGAAAAGAAATGTATCTCCATTGAGGGATAATCAGATATTGCAAATGATAAGCGGGCTGCCTGTGCAGTCCGCTTATACTATATGGTGTAATGTATATTGTTTAATTATGATGATAAATTGTTACAGGTAAATAGAAAGGCAGGTGAGTATAATGGCAGCAAAGAGAGATTATTATGAGACTCTCGGAGTGAACAAGAGTGCGGATAAAGAGGCAATAAAGAGGGCTTATCGTAAGCTGGCAAAGAAGTATCATCCTGATACAAATGCAGGCAATCCGCACGCTGAGGAGATGTTCAAGGATGTCACGGAGGCATACAATGTCCTCAGTGATGAGAAAAAACGTAAGCTCTATGATGAGTTTGGCTTTGCTGGTCTGCAGGAGGGCTTTTCCGAGGAGGCTGCAAGGCAGGCTGCACAGGGTGGCTTCGGTGGCTTTGGCGGCTTCGGCGGAAATGGCTCTTTCAGTGGCTCATACAGCTCAAATGGCGGACCATTTACACATCAGGAATTTCATTTTGAGAACGGCTCCGGGGATATGGATGATATTTTCTCAATGTTCGGAGATATGTTTTCACATGGTGGCAGCTCCGGAAGTCGTGGCTCGTACAGCACAGGTGGTGCAGGGGGCTTCGGTGGAAACAGTGCAGATTGGAGCAACTTCACAGGTGGTTCAGCGCGGGGACGTTCATCGAGCCGCAAGGGTTCTGATGTTATGGCTGACCTTACGATTTCATTTGACGAGGCTGTTTTCGGATGCGAGAAATCTATTTCGTTACAGGATCCGTCCACAGGCAAGGTTTCCAATCTGTCCATCCATATTCCGGCAGGAATCGAGTCTGGCAAGACAGTCAGACTTAAAGGACAGGGCAATCCGGGAAGAAACGGTGGTGCAGCCGGAGATGTGCTTCTCAACGTAAATGTGACACCGAGCAGTGAGTTTGAGCGAAAGGGTCAGAATGTATACAGTACAATCCGTGTTCCGTTTACGACAGCGGCTCTCGGTGGTAAGGCGAGGGTGCATACTCTTTATGGAGATGTGGAGTGCAGCATCAAGGCAGGTACACAGGGCGGCAGCAAGATACGTCTCAAGGGCAAGGGTATTTCGAGCATGAAGAATCCTTCAGTAAAGGGAGACCAGTATGTGACTGTTGAGATTTCGGTTCCACGCAGGCTTACGCCAAGGGCAAAGGAAGCGCTTGAGGAATACAGGGCTGTGAGCTGATGAATTTTATGTGCTTTATATGGAAAACAAATTTGGAATCCGCTATACTATAGGTATTATAGTACAGCGGATTTTTTGTGGCAAAATAAGAAAGGACACAACATGAGCAATTATATAATGGATCTTAGAAAGGTGGTCGGACATGTCCCTTTACTGCAGGCGGGAGCGAGCATCATCGTTGAAAATGAAAACGGACAGGTGCTTCTCGAAAAGCGCACAGACAATCACCAGTGGGGATATGCAGGCGGTTCTATAGAGCTTGGAGAGACTGTCGAGGAGGCTGCAAAAAGAGAACTCTTTGAGGAGATGGGGCTTGTTGCAGACGAGATGGAGCTGTTTTATATCAATTCAGGCGAGGAAACACACTACATCTATCCGAACGGCGATGAAGTCTATAATGTGGAGATCATATACATATGCCGCAAATATCACGGCACTATAAAGCGCCAGGAGGAGGAAGTCGAGGAGCTTAAGTTTTTTGATGTGGATGATATTCCGGAGGATATTTCTGATCCAATCAGACCGGTTTTCAGAGAATATATAAAGATGAGGAAAAGAGAGTAGCGATACTCTATTTTCCTCATATGACATGTGAAATATCGAAGCTTACATGGCAATAGGAGAAGTATTATCCTCATATTCGAAGCTATGCTCATAGATATATTCTGGAGCACAATCTATTTCATCATTCATCCATGTAATGACGCCATGCATAATTTTAAAATTTGAAAATATAGCATCATCTTCAAGTGGTTTAAATGCACTACCTGTTAAAACGGATGCATCAAACACTCTTTTTTCACCGCCTGAAAATGTCACAATCATCATTAAATGATCTGTAACTTTTGCATCTGTTATAGAAATCTTATTTGATTTTTCACTTGCGTAAGCTATACCATTGACTTCAAACATTGTAATTCTCCTTATAATGGATTAATCTTATCGAAGTGTTCTCCTCGTACGGCATTATTCCAGGCTTTGTATACTTCTTCTTCATGAATTGCCAACCAGCCGATTATTATTTTTAATTGTTTTGCTGGAATTGAGCCTGCGAGAAGGTCTCCGTCAACTGCCACAACTGCTTCGTAGTCGCCATAAAATGCATGAATATGTGGCTTGTGATGCTGTTGTGTATCATTAAAATACATTTTAATAATAATACCATAAAATCTGCTTAATTCTGGCATAAATCCCCCTTTTATAAATACATTTTGATAATTCAATCATATCAAAATTTTATAAAAATTACAATTAGAAATAAACTTTAACGCTTTAAATGAAAAAAGTGCTTGCGCATGTCTTATAAAAGAGTTATCATAATACAAAACGAAACACTTAGGAGGATTTACAATGGAAAAGCGTATTTCAGGTCACACAGGCTTATTAGCACTCATAGGATCACCGGTCGGTCATTCTGGTTCACCGGCTATGTACAATTACAGTTTTGAAAAACTCGGTCTGGACTATGCATACGTGGCATTTGATATAAAAGAAGACAAGGTTAAGGATGCTATTGCAGCAATGAAGACCTTCAACATGCGTGGATGTAATGTGACCATGCCTGATAAGGTAGAGGCTGCAAAGTACATGGATGAGCTTTCACCGGCTGCCCAGATTATCGGAGCCATAAACACTATAGTAAATGACAACGGCAAGCTTACAGGACACATCACAGATGGTGAGGGATTCGTACACAACTTAAAGGATCACGGAATTGACATCAAAGGAAAGAAAATCACTGTTGCCGGAGGCGGCGGAGCCGCTACAGCTATCCAGGTGCAGTGCGCATTGGACGGAGCTCGTGAGATTACTATTTTCAACAAAAATGATGCTTTCTTTGAGCGTACACTACAGACTGCAGAGAAGATCAAAAAAGCAGTTCCCGAATGTGTTGTAAATGTATACGATATTGATGATACAGCCAAGATGACAGAGGAAATCCAGTCAAGCGATATCTTTGCAAATGCAACAATCGTTGGCATGAAGCCTCTGGATGATCAGAGCGTGGTAAAAGATCTTTCAGCTTTCAGACCGGGGCTTGTAGTTGCAGATGCAGTTTACAATCCGGAGGAGACAAAGCTTCTTCGCGAAGCAAAAGAGGCAGGCTGCACATGCGTAGGCGGAAAGGGAATGCTCTTATGGCAGGGCGTCGCCGCATTCAAGCTTTACACAGGACAGGATATGCCGGTTGATGATGTGAAGAAACTGTTCTTCAGCTAGATTTAAGTTCTTATTACAATATCATTAGATAGCTTCCTGTTATACAGGAATATGATAAAACAACAGCTCGCGGGTTCCCGCGAGCTGTTGTTTTTTAGGAGTTTTTATAGGTTTATTATTTTAAAGGAGAATTTATAAATAATCGTGACGGGCAAGCACGTTTAAGATATTTCTACCTTCCTCTGTACCCTCAATGATTCTGCGGGCACGCTTGCTGTCTCCGATATTTACGATTTCAACATTGGTATTACTGAAGGCCTCATCAATCTCTGAAAGAACAGGTGTGTTGGCTCTCATACCAAGGCAGATGAATCCGTAATCAAATGGGATTTCCTCAATCTCACCCTCTGGATTCTTTACGATGAAACGGTCATTCTTAACCTCCTGCAGAGCAGTGTTGGTCATCTGTTTTACACCGTATTTTGCCATTTTTGCGTTTGTGTCACACTTTGTGACAGGGTCAAGTCCGTTTCCAATCATTGGAAGCATCTCAACCATTGTTACCTCTGCGCCTCTTTCTGTGAAGAATTCCATCACGTCAAGACCTACGGCACCACCGCCGATGATGGCGATTTTCTGTCCATTCATATCCTCAGGATACTCATTGATGCGCTCAATCATCTTAAGGACTGTTGCAACATTTGTGCCGTCCTTGTCAACAAGATCATGAAGACCTGTGATAGGTGGGAGAGTAGGTACAGAGCCTGTTGCGTTTACTATGATATCAGGGTTTAAGGCCTTTACCATATCAACTGTTGCTGCTGTATTTTTGAAAACAAACAGGTTGTGAAGCTTGCTTGCACGGTGAATCATGTAGTTAGGGAAGTCTGCAAGACGCTTCTTGTCAGGAATCTTGGAGATAACTGATGCAAGTCCGCCAAGCTCTGCCTTTTTCTCAATGAGGAAGGTTGTACATCCAACCTCTGCTGCTGTGCAGGCTGCCTCAAGACCGGCAGTACCACCACCGATTACAACCACGTTGCAAGGCTTGTTTACCTTTGTCTTCATGTAATCCTCACCACTGTTTACGGCAGGGTTTACTGTACAGCGGATTGGCTGGTTGAGACCGATTCTGTGTCCGGCGCATCCGATGTTACATGAGATACATTTTCTGATATCGCACACATTTCCGAACTCTACCTTATTAACCCACTCAGGATCAGCGATAAGTCCACGGCCCATACCGATGAAATCAGCATCGCCTCCTGCAAGGATATCTTCGGCTACCTGTGGGTCACGGATATTTCCTACTGTGATACATGGCTTGTTGTATTTATCTTTTACAGCCTTTGCCATGAATGAACGCCAGCCGTCAGGTAAGTAGTTTGCATCAATCTGATACTGGATAGAGCCGTTGAGACCACATGATACGTCGAATACATCTACTTCCTTCTCAAAATACTTTAGGTACTCAAGTGTATCCTCAAGTGTGTTTCCACCCTCCATGAGCTCGTCTGCACTGATACGGACGAAGATAGGGAAGAAAGGTCCAACCTGCTTACGAACCTCCTCGATAACCAGCTTTGCAAATCTTGCACGGTTCTCAGCTGAGCCGCCGAACTCGTCAGTTCTCTTGTTTGTGATAGGTGAAAGGAACTGACTGATAAGGTAAGAGTGTCCTGCGTGGATTTCAACAGCGTCGAAGCCGCAGATCTGGGCACGCTTGGCTGCCTCACCGTATTTCTTTACGATATGCATGATTTCATCCTTCTCGAGAGGTCTTGGGATTTCCCCGCCTGCCTTTGAAGGTACGTCTGATGCTGATACAGGCTGCATTCCGATACGTGAGCTCATTGCAGAAGCACCGGCGTGATTTAACTGTATTGCGATACATGCACCATGCTTGTGAACACTCTCGCAGAGCTTGAAAAGTCTTGGGATGTAGTTGTCCAAATCAATACGAAGCTGTGTAGTTCCGTTTGAACCCTGCGGAGAGTCAACGCTAGCATTCTCAACGATGATGAGACCTGTGCCGCCCTTTGCTCTCTGCTCATAGTAGTTTATGTGGAGAAAGCTCATTTCTCCGTTCTGCTCACCGTAGTTAGTTCCCATTGGAGTCATGACGATACGGTTCTTTACTGTCATTCTGCGTACTGTAATTGGCTCAAAAATATGTGGATATTTGTTTTTCATAGTATTTTTTCTCCTTAATCTGCTAACCGGGTGGGCACACGGTAGTGTAAATTGCTCTCATTACATTATAGTTTTGTTTCATTAAACTGATTGTCAATATTTGTTATCAAAGGCTGTGATATACAAAGTATGTGATTTTTTTAACAATCAAAAAGTGCAATGCACTCTTGTTACATTCAAGGTACAGCAAAAATGTATAAATGTCCAATGCATCTTTTATACGAAATCTATAGTTTTTGTCTATCAAATGGTGTATATTATTTTTAGACTTTGTTGTGAGCATTTGCCGGATGTCCGCTTGCCCTGCGCTGCACACCGGTGGTATATGCTCTCATAATTCCTTAGTCTAGTGGGAGTAAATGCCGCCTCAAACAGAGTTTATTAGGCGCGAAAAATCAAACGCGCTTTTTACTTTATTGGTATACTAAAGGCTGTGTTGCTTGAACGAGTATTTTCCGCGCCACTTTTGCTTGAGGCGGCATATAACTCCCACACGACACGTCATAAATCAAGCATATACCACCGGTGTGCAGCGCAGGGCAAGCGGACATCCGGCAAATAAATATATTAAATACACAGGGGGTGTACTATGAATCTGAGTCAATTGCAGTACTTCAAGGTACTGGCGCAGGAAGAACATTATACGAGGGCTGCACAGATGCTGTCGATTACGCAGCCGTCTTTAAGCCATGCAATCTCACAGCTAGAGCAGGAGCTTGGCACGCGTTTGTTTGAAAAAAAGGGAAGAAATGTTGTGCTGACCAGATATGGGAAGATGTTTCTGCCGTATGTTGAGGAATCATTAAAGGTGCTTAATGAGGGTGTGCAGCGCATTCAGGAGGTCAATGGCAGCAGGCATGGAATCATACATCTGGCATATATATATACGATGGGAAGTGAGTTCGCGCCAAAGCTGGTGCGTAAATTTCTCGATGCATACCCGGATTATGATATAGAATTTCATTTTACGGTTGGAACAACCGGTGAGATTATAGATGGACTAAAGGATGACAAATATGACATAGTTTTTTCTTCTTATAAGGACGGGGAACAGGATATAGATTTTAAGAAGATCGCGAATCAGAAGCTTGTGCTTGCAGTGCCCATGGACCATCCGCTTTCCATAAAGGACAGCGTGGATTTGCGTGACACAATAGAGTATCCGCAGATTTATTTTGAGAAGGGAAGCGGCCTGCGTCCGGTCATTGACCAGATGTTTGAGGAGATAGGACAGTTTCCGAAGGTAGCCTTCGAGATGGAGGAGGATTCGAGTATGGCGGGTCTCGTGGCGCAGGGCTTTGGAATAGCTGTGATGCCTGATATTCCAATACTTCGGTCACTTTCTGTAAAGACGCTTGATATATACAATCCTCCTTATGAGAGAGCGGTGTATCTGGCAACGCTTAAGCAGAGATATTTATCACCGGTTGCGAAGGCATTTATCAGGTTTGTGATCGAGGAGACTGCCTAGCTGCAGCTTTCCCGCACAAACTCTATGAAGCGCTTGATAGCCGGAAGCTGGTATTTGCCTGTCATGTAGCCCATGTATACAGTGTGTGAGAATGACTCATGCGATACGAGGTGGCGTATGCAGATGTCATCGCGGTGAATTGCATCGACATCTGCGACAAGCGCAATGCCAAAGCCCTGCGCCACGAGGGAGGCGATGCCGTTCTCATCGGGTGACTCACATATGAAGTTTGGCGATACATCATGCTTCTTGAAAAAGCTTCTGGTGTACTTGCCAAGGCCTGAGTGTCTGGCATAGCCGAGCACAGGATAGTCTGCGAAATCAGTGGCTTCCATGGTATCCTTAAGTGTCAGTGGGTGGCCGGGAGGCAGTATGGCAACTATTTCCTGCTTTATAATAGGAACAAAATCAATACCATTTTCATCTGGCGAGTATGAACCGAAAATTATGTCATACCTGCCTTTTTTTAATCCCTCAATATTCACAGAGGTGATGTCCTGAAAGAAATTGAACGTGATATTTTTATTTTCCTTTTCGGTGAGGAAAGAGCGCACGATAGTTGGGATAAACACCTTTGCAAGTGGTGATACGTAGGCGATATCGATGTGTCCGCCATCGGTTGCAATCTGGTGCATTTTGTTCTCGGCTCTCTTTACATCGTCCAGAATAGTAGACACGTGTTCTAAAAAAATCTCCCCGGCCTTGGTCAGTATTACATTCCTGCCTCTCTTTTCAAATAAAGTGACGCCAAGCTCGTCCTCTAAAGCTGCTATCGAACGGCTGAGGCTTGGCTCTGTGATATTCATTTTTTCGGCAGCCTGATTGAAGTGTTCCAGAACTGCCGCTTGGTAAAAATAACTTAATTGATTGAGTGTCATGCATAAATCTCCATAAAATAATAGATATAGTCTATGAATTACAAATATTATAGCCTAAATTTGTGCATATTATAACATGATTAGTACAGTAATGCTATTAAAAAATAACAAAATAAGCATTGGAAGTACCAAAAATAATGCGTTATAATATCATTATCAAAGGTTGTTAAGTTTTTAACGAAGTGGGCATCGTTGAAAACATAGCTAAGTAAAATACGAATAATCAATATTATCACATTTAAAAATGAAGGAGATTTAATCATGGCAGAGAGAATCACAGGACACACAGAACTCATCGGACTTATGGCTTACCCAATCAGACATTCAAGCTCACCGGCAATGCACAATGAGGCATTTGCATATCTTGGACTTGACTACGCTTATCTGGCATTTGAGGTTGATAACAACACTCTTGAGGATGCGGTTAAGGGAATCAGAGCATTAAAGCTTGTAGGCTCTAATGTATCAATGCCAAACAAGACAGTTGTAGGACAGTACTTAGACAAGCTTTCACCTGCAGCAGAGCTTTGCGGAGCTGTAAATACAATAGTAAACGAGAACGGAGTACTTACAGGACACATCACAGACGGTATCGGCTTCATGCAGGCACTCAAGGATAACGACATCGATGTTATCGGAAAGAAGATGACAATCGCAGGAGCAGGCGGAGCTGCTACAGCTATCGAGATTCAGGCAGCACTTGACGGTGTCAAGGAAATCTCAATCTTCAACATCCATGACAAGTTCTGGGCAAACGCTGAGGAGACAGTTAGAAAGATCAACGAGAAGACAGACTGCAAGGCTACTCTTTACGACCTTGATGACAAGGAGAAGTTAAGAGAAGAGATGGCTGATTCTTACATCTTCGTAAACGGAACAGGTGTTGGCATGAAGCCGCTCGAGGGAATGTCTGTAGTACCTGACAAATCATTCTTCCGTCCTGAGCTTATCGTAATTGACGTACCTTACTCTCCACTTGAGACAAAGATGCGTTCTATGGCAAAAGAGGTGGGCTGCAAGACAATGAACGGTCTTGGAATGATGCTTTTCCAGGGAGCAGCAGCCTTCAAGCTCTGGACAGGAAAAGATATGCCAATCGAGCATATGAAGGAAGTATTAAACATCAGATATGATGATTAATCAGACACAGAAATTAAGGAGAACACTGATGAATAAAAAATATTTACCTAGCGCATTAATCCTTTACTTAAACTACTTTATACACGGAGCGGGCTGCTCTATCCTCGGACAGGCAGTCATCAAGGAGGCTCTCGCAGCTTCATGGGGAGTTCAGGTTATGGCTATCACAGCTATTTCAGCAGCCCTGGGACTTGGACGTCTTATCGCACTTCCGTTTGCAGGACCTTTATCAGATAAGCTCGGACGCCGTATCTCAACAGCAATCGGAAGCGGCTCTTATGCTATCTACCTGATCGGACTTGCCCTTGCATTCAATGCAGGAACACATGGTGGATACCAGATTGCTTATATCTGTGCTATCATTGGCGGTATTGCAAACTCATTCCTTGATACAGGAATTTACCCTGCAGTATCAGAAATCATCTACAAAGCACCGGGTGTTGCAACAATGGGAATCAAATTCTTCATCGCTATCGCACAGATGCTTTTACCATTCGTACTTGGTATGACAGTTGCTACAACAGCAGCAGGACTTACATCATACAACACACTGTTCTTCGGATGTGGAATCATCTACATTGTACTTTTAGTATTAGTAATGCTCTTCCCGCTTCCTGATACCGATGCAAAGGCAGAGGGAAAGAAAGAAGGACTTATCGCAAGCTTAAAGCACACACATTTTTCTATTGAGTCAATCGCAATGATTATCATTGGATTTACATGTACAGGAACATTCCAGTTATGGCTCAATTGTGCGCAGAACTTTGCAAAAGAGAACGTAGGCTGGGCTGATCCGTCAGTTATGCAGTCATACTATTCAGCAGGAACCATGATAGCTCTTATCGTAACTGCACTTTTAACAAGAAAAATCAAGGACGTCAGATTTATCCTTGTTTACCCTGTAATCTGCCTTGCAACAATGGTAGTAGTGTTAGTCGGACAGACAAAGCCACTCATGATCGCAGGTGCATTCATCATCGGATGGGCAGGGGCAGGCGGACTTTTACAGATCGTAACATCTGTATGCAACATGCTCTTCCCTAAGATCAAGGGAACAGTAACAGCGCTTGTAATGATCGCTTCATCACTTTGCAACTACACAATCCTTACAGCAGCATCAAAGATGCAGCCATCACAGGTTATGGTAATGAACATCGTGCTCACAGCAATCGGCGTGGTACTTGGATTATTCGTAAACCTGCGCTATACTAAGATGGTAGAGCTGTCTAAAGAGGATTAATACGTTACATTATACTGGGGAGTATAATTATCATACAGTCTAATACAAGGTAAGAAAGGAAAAAATCATGAACACCATTAAGGTTAGAGATATTGAAATCGGTGCGGGCGCACCTAAAATCATCGTTCCTATCGTAGGCGTTACAAAAGACGACATCATCGCAGAGGCAAAGACATTTGACTCTATCCCTGTTGATATGGTTGAGTGGCGTGTTGACTGGTTCGAGAATGTATTCGAGTTTGACAAGGTTGAGGAGGTATTAAAGGAGCTTCGTGATGCTCTCGGAAATATTCCAATCCTTATGACATTCCGTACTTCAAAAGAGGGCGGAGAGAAAGCAATCGAGCCTGAGGCTTATGCCAGGCTTAATATCAAGGCTGCACAGACAGGATACGTTGATTTTGTAGATGTAGAGATTTTTACAGGCGATGAGATTGTAAAGAAAATCATCGACGGCGTACATGCTGCAGGTGCAAGAGTTATTGCTTCAAACCATGACTTCTTCAAGACTCCTGCACAGTCTGATATTGTTTACAGACTTCGCAAGATGCAGGATATGGGAGCTGATATCCCTAAGATTGCAGTTATGCCACAGAATAAGCGAGACGTACTCACACTTCTTTCAGCTACAGAGGAAATGGTTACAGATTACGCTGACAGACCAATCATCACAATGTCAATGGCATGCACAGGTGTTATAAGCCGTCTCTGCGGTGAGGTATTCGGATCTTCAATGACATTCGGTGCCGCAAAGAAAGCTTCTGCACCAGGACAGATGGGAGTAGAGGATCTGTCTACGGTACTTGGATTACTTCATAAGAGCATGTAAGAAAAGCTTGTATAAAACCATGCGATAAAATAAAATGGCGCCTCGGCATCTGTAAACTATGTGCTGTGACGCCATTTTTGAAGATGATAACAAATAGTAATATATAAAATTGTGAATATTTACGTGGGAAAACAGCAATAATTCAGTTAAAATAATACGTATGATTATTCACGGAAAGGGGATATTTCATGAAGAAAATACTGCACTATCTGGATGAATATCTTGAAGAATTTTTAATGGTCATTTTCCTGATTGCGATGACTTTTATCATGGGTATTCAGGTGTTTTCCAGATATATTCTTGGCATGTCGCTTTCATGGTCTGAGGAAATCACAAGATACCTGTTTATCTGGTCGGCATTTTTGAGTGTCAGCCTTTGCACACGTAAATGCATATCCATAAAGATAGACCAGTTTATACAGCTTTTTCCACGAAGAGGAAAATCACTCTGGAAGGTATTAAATCTGACAGTTGAGTTTGTGTTTTTCGTATATCTGATACCGTATTCATTCATATATCTGAAAAATACAATAGAAAGCGGTCAGGTAAGTCCTGCCTGCGGTATCCCTATGTACTATGTGCAGGCTGCACCGTTTGTATGCTTTATAATCACGGCCTTCCGCATCGCGCAGAGATGGTTTGGCGAGTGGAAAATTGTCCTGAAAAAAGATGAAAAGCCTCTTGAGGAGGGAAGTATTGCCTCGGTTATAGAGGAAGCCGTTGTCGAAGACACTTTCCGCGAGAAAGAGCTTGTGGAGGATATTGAAGCAATTCATAGTAAAGCTGAAAAGAGAAAGGAGAAATAGATGTCAGCAGCAGTTTTTATATTATTTGTGATATGTCTGGTCATTGCTATTCCGGTATCTATTTCCCTGGGAATAGTGGCAGTGCTGCCGGGCGCGTTTGACTCATCTTTTACAGCCAGTGCCAGCTATGTTATCCGCTCTATGCTCGGTGGTATAGACAGCTTCCCGCTTTTAGCGGTGCCTATGTTTGTGCTTGCGGGAATCGTCATGGCACACGGCAAAATCTCACAAAAATTGTTTGATGTTTTTGTGTATTTTATAGGAAAAAGAACCGCAGGAATCCCATGTGCGGTTATCATCACCTGCTTGTTCTATGGAGCGATTTCCGGCTCTGCGCCTGCAACTGTTGCGGCTGTCGGAAGTATGACCATTCCGCTTCTTATGGAGCTGGGCTACAAAAAGGATTTTTCAACGGCAATTGTTGCGGTTGCGGGAGGACTCGGAGTCATCATACCGCCAAGCATACCTTTTATCATGTATGCGATGGCAACCGGTGAGTCGGTCAGTGATCTCTTTCTTGCAGGAATCACTCCGGGACTTTTGATAGGAGCGCTTCTTATGTTTTATGCATATTATCACTGCAAGCGCTATGGAGAGGACAAGGAAAAGATAAATGCAAAGGTCTCAGAGCTTAGAAGCAAGGGACTTTTTAGCATATTGAAGGACAGTATATGGGCACTTTTAAGCCCGGTTATAGTACTTGGATGCATTTACGCCGGTATAGCTTCGCCTACAGAGGCTGCGGTGATTTCAGTATTTTATGCGCTTTTTGTAAGTCTTTTTATTTACAAATCCATAAAGGTAAAAGAGATATGGGGCATCATGGTGGAGGCGATGAAGACATACGCACCTATATTGTTTATACTTGCCGCATCGACTGCGTTTTCACGCGTGCTCACACTCATGCAGGTGCCACAGACAGTCAGCGCATGGATACTGGCACATTTTGCAAATGAGATAGTGCTTCTTATCGTGATAAACATTTTTCTGCTTATTGTAGGAATGGTCATGGATACCACACCGGCTATCCTTATTTTAAGCCCAATTCTGCTTCCTATCGTGCAGAGCATCGGAATGAACCCGATCCACTTTGGTGTGGTCATGATCGTAAACCTTGCAATCGGATTTGTCACACCGCCTATAGGAGTAAACCTGTTTGTGGCAAGCTCACTGACGGATGTTCCGGTTATGCGGATAGCAAAGAAGGCGGCGCCTATGATAGGATATTTCCTGCTGGCACTTCTGCTGCTTACATTTATTCCGGCAATCAGTCTGTGTTTATTATAGAGAAATAGTAACTATTCGGTACAGAAATATGTAATAACAGGTATAAGCAGATTTAATGATGATTGTAGGACATTTAGGTACACAGTTGTAATTGGAGAAAAATATGAGTAGATTTGGCTTGTTTTTATGTAAAAAAGCTGGTAAATATAATAAACCGCGTAGATTGTATAGCAAATATAGATTGTGGAGAAGAGCAGCAGCCGTCATGATGATACTTTCGCTTACAGCAGGACTTGCCGCGTGCGGCTTAGCTGGTGAAGGCTCGCAGGCTGCAGCTAAGGATGCCGTGGTACAGCGCTACGCATGGCCTCTCGGCAGCTCAAGTCCTGAGGACACCGTGACACAGATATATGCAGAGAAATTTGCCGATGAAGTGGACAGATTAAGCGATGGCAAAATGAAAATCAGTGTGTATCCAAACAGTGTACTGGGTGGAGACAGAGAGCTTCTCGAGTCATGCAAGGATGGAGATATACCTTTTGTAGTGCAGAACACTGCACCGCAGGTCACTTTCATGAAGGATACTGCAGTATTTGATATGCCGGCACTTTTTGACAGCATTGATGAGGTGCGTGAGCATGTGGACAATCCAAAGTTTATGAAGCTCATGCAGCAGGTCTATAATGACGGTGGCTACGAGCTTTTGGGATATGCAGACCAGGGCTTCCGTGTCATGACAACAAACAAAAAGATAGAAAGTCTTGCTGATTTTAAGGGTCAGAAAATCCGTACCATGGAAAACTCTTACCATATGGCATACTGGAAGGCGCTCGGAGCAAGCCCGACACCTATGACTTTCTCGGAGGTGTATATCGGTTTACAGCAGGGCACCATAGATGCGCAGGAAAATCCATACGAGGTAATCGTATCTAATAAGCTCTACGAGCAGCAGGATTATGTAGTGGAGACAAATCATCTGCCACATCTGATATCGCTTATAGTAAGCGAGGAGTTCATGAAAGGACTGACAGATGAGCAGCAGCAGATTATCCGTGAGGCAGCCGAGACAGCGAAACAGTACGCCAGAGAGCAGTCTGACGAGCGGATTGCCTCAAAGATAAAGACTATCGAGGACAGTGGCACACAAATCATCACCTTAAGCGATGAAGTGCATGAGCAGATTCGCAAGGAGTGTCAGCCGATATATGAATCGATTGAGAAAAATGTGTCGTCTGATATTGTGGAGGCATATCTGACACAATAACACTTTAAAGCATTAAAATATTTTGCTTGATAAATTGGTAAAGTCTTGTTATACTATGACTAAGAAATTTGTGGTTATCAAAAATGCGAAATACTATAACATGAAGTTATAATGATTATAATTTGACGATATTTAGATTAAATATCAAAATCCAATATGAAAACCACACATAAGTAAGGAGACACACCATGGACAAAATCGAGGAAATCCGCGCAAAGATTGGAGAATGTGACGATATAATAATTAAGCAGCTTGCGGTCAGAATGTCACACATTCAGGAGATTATATCATATAAGAAGGCAACAGGAATCCCAATCTTACAGCCGGAGCAGGAGAAAAAGCAGACAGATGCACTTGCGGCAAAGCTTGGCGACAATGAATTTGAGGAAGAGATACTTGATATTTTCAAGTATATCATGAAGAACAGTCGTCGTATCCAGGCAAAGAGCCTTTTCGATTACAATATCTTCCTGATCGGTTTCATGGGGGCAGGAAAAAGCACTGTAGCAGGAGAATTAAAGGATAAGCTCGAGATGGACCGTGTCGAGATGGATCAGATGATTGTTGAGAATCGTGGCATGTCAATCTCAGAAATATTTGATGAGTTCGGTGAGGCATATTTCAGAAACTTAGAGAGCAACACACTTATAGAGCTTCAGAAGAGAAAGCAGACCATCGTTTCCTGTGGTGGTGGTGTTGTCATGAGAGAGGAAAACGCAGATCATATGAAGAAAAACGGCCGTGTAGTTCTTCTTACAGCAAAGCCTGAGACTATCTACGAGCGAGTAAAGGATAGTGACGAGCGCCCTATACTAAACGGCAACATGAATGTTGAGTATATCAGTGGCCTTATGGAAAAGCGAAAGGAGCGCTATGAGGCAGTGGCAGATGTAACAGTTGCTACAGATGGCAAGAATGTTACACAGATATGCGAGGAAATCATTGCAAAGCTTATCGCACTTGATAATGAGCAGGACAATAAACAGGCATAATACAGGAATAGCACAGCACTTATTAAGGCAGCAGCCGGATATCAGACCGGCTGTTGCTTTTTGTTCAAATACTTTAGGGGTGTGTTGCTTGAAATAATTGCAAATATGATGTATAGTACTCTACAATTTAAGAGATACTGATTAAGTATGGCAGCATAACAAGGAGGTCATAATTATGTGTACAGCAGCAACTTATAAAACAAAGGATTTCTATTTTGGAAGAACACTCGACTACGAATTTTCATATGGAGATGAGATTGCGGTAACACCACGAAACTATGTGTTTGATTTCAGGCATTCGGGAAAGCTTGAAAACCATTATGCAATCATTGGAATGGCACATGTGGCAGGTGACTATCCTCTTTACTATGATGCTATAAATGAAAAGGGACTCGGTATGGCAGGACTGAATTTCGTGGGAAATGCAGCGTATGCGGCAGCAGACGAAAACAGCTCATGCGAGAATGGCACATGCGGCATTGCAAAGACAAAGGTGGCACAGTTTGAGTTTATACCGTGGATACTGTCACTATGCGCTACGGTAGCGGATGCAAAGGAAAAATTAAATCGTATTTTGCTGGTAGATACACCATTTAGCAGTCAGCTTCCGGTTGCACAGCTTCACTGGATTATAGCCGACAAAAATGAGTGCATTGTGGTGGAGTCGATGGCAGACGGTATGCATGTTTACGACAATCCGGTAGGTGTGCTCACAAACAATCCGCCATTCCCATATCAGATGGCTGCACTCAATAATTACAGAGGCTTATCCACAAAGCAGCCTGAAAATACATTTGCACCGGGAGTGGAGCTTAGTGCATATAGCCGCGGAATGGGAGGTCTGGGACTGCCGGGAGATTTATCATCGCAGTCACGCTTTGTACGTGTGGCATTCACAAAGCAAAACTCCAAATCGGATGACAGTGAGAATGCAAGTGTGAGCCAGTTCTTCCACATATTAGGCTCTGTGGACCAGCAGAGAGGTCTGTGCGAGGTGACAGAGGGCAAATATGAGATTACACTCTATACCTCATGCTGCAACTGCGATAAGGGAATCTATTATTACACCACATATGACAATAGCCAGATCACAGCGGTAGACATGAACAGGGAGAATCTTGATGAGAAGCTGCTTATCAGATATCCTGTTATTACGGAGGGAAAGATTTGTTGGCAGAATTAGAGAATCTGTTTGCGCTGCAGGATAAAAATTACAGGGAATTTCATGCGAGGCTTATGCCCAATATTGAAAAAGAACGCATAATAGGAATAAGAGTCCCGGTGCTTAGAAAGTATGCAAAGGAGCTTGCTCATGGCAGCAGGCTCTTTTTGTCGGTTCAAAAAGAAAAACGGGTCTGTAATACAGTGAAGGAAAATGACTGTGACAATGTGGAAAAGTTTCTAAACACTCTGCCACATTACTACTATGAGGAAAATAACCTGCATATGTTTCTGATTATGCAGATGAGGGATTATGATACAGCATTGGCTTATCTGGAAGCATTTCTGCCATACATAGACAACTGGGCGACCTGCGACAGTGGTGTGCCGGCTGTGTTCAAAAAGCACAAAAATGAGCTTCTTTTGCATGTATATGAGTGGCTGGATTCGGATAAGCCCTACACCGTCAGGTATGGCATTGGCACTTTGATGCGCCTATATCTCGATGAGGATTTTGATATAAAATATGCTTTAGATGTGGCAAAAATCCGTTCCAAGGAGTATTATGTAAACATGATGAAGGCGTGGTATATCGCTACGGCACTTGCAAAGCAGTATGATGCAGTGCTGCCGATACTGAAGGAAAGGCTTATGGATAGCTGGAGTCACAACAAGGCGATACAAAAGGCGCGTGAGAGCTATCGCATCACGCCACAGCAGAAGGAGTATCTGAGCACATTAAAGGTTTAATGAAAAGAGACAAAAATTTATGAAAATAAAAAGCTTATTTGAATCGAAATTTATAAAGGTGTTTGACCTTCAGTACCAAGAGGGCAGGCATTATTATAATGCCACAAGGAGAGATGAAAAAGACCTTGTAGCCGCTAAATCCACAGAGGAGTTCAAGAAAATGCTTCCGGATGCGGTGAGCTGCGTGGTGATATGGAATCCGTCAGATGATGACGAGAAATCAGGTCATGAGCCGTGTCTGTTAATGAATCGCGAGTTCCGATATCCGACAGGCCAGTACCTGCTAAGCGTACCTGCAGGACTTATTGATCCGGAGGATTGCACCGGGGATAATGATAATACAGCGTCACTTATAAAAACCGCCATGCGTGAGCTTCATGAGGAAACAGGACTTAAAGTGACAGAAGAAGATGAGGTTTCGATAATCAATCCATGTCTTTTCAGTACACCGGGCATGACAGATGAAAGTAACGCCCTTGTAAAGATTGTACTTAACCGCGATAGCCTTAATGGAATGTCGCAGGATGGCGCAGTGGGCGGCGAGCTCTTTGACGGATTCGACCTTCTGACTAAGGCGCAGGCGAAGAAGATACTTGAGGATGGAGTGGACGAGCACGGCATATACTATTCTGTGTATACATGGGCGGCACTCACGTATTTCGTAGCAGACTTGTGGAGGTAGATAGAGAATGTAGCGTGGTTAGCCAGGGAGGCGGTTATATGCTCTCGTAGAGCGACTAGCGAAGCTGTTTAGAGTCTGTAGAATTATGCCCTGGTAACCAGAAATGCACCGGCATGGACGCCGGGGCAAGGCGTTATGTGCCATGGACGGCACATAAAAGCCGGTTTAGTCGAGCATAGAAAAACTATGAGCATAATTCGTACAGCCTCTTAACAGCGTAGCGTTAGCTCCTAGAGAGCATATGGCCGCATGCCGGGTTAACCACGCAGTGGCATTTAAAATACGGAGGAATAACATGAACGATAAAAAATACTCGCTGCGCCCATATCTGCTTGCATACAAATGGCACTATGCGATAGGCATTTTTGTGCTTCTTGCAGTAGACCTTGCAAATCTGTACATTCCGCAGTTTATTGGGGAGATAATCGACGGAATCACTGCAGGAAAGCTTGATATGGCGGGCGTGGGCGGCATTATATTTAAGATACTGATAACAGGTCTGATAATCATGGCGGGGCGCTTTGGATGGAGATATTTCATCATAGGAGCATCAAGAGGAATAGAATACAGACTGCGCGATGATATGTTTTCACATATGGAGACACTCTCAGCGCGCTATTATAACAGCCACAAGACAGGAGATCTTATGGCATATTTCACTAACGATTTACAGGCTGTCAGGATGGGAACCGGAATGGCTGTCATCACCGTGTTTGACGCGGTAATCATGACGGTGATGGTGCTTGTCAAAATGGTAGTATACGTGGATTTTAAGCTGACATTATTTGCTTTTATTCCACTTATTTTCATTGCAATCGGCTGCTATTTTTATGGGATAGAGTCAAAGAAACGTCAGGTGAAAAGGCAGGATGCTTTCTCCTATCTGTCTGACAAGGTGCAGGAGAGCATTGCCGGTATCCGCGTGGTCAAGGCATTTGCGCAGGAAGAAGAGGACTTTAAGCAGTTTGAAAAGGCTTGCGAGAACAGCAGGGAGAAAAATCTTGCTGTGGTAAAGCTTCGCGCTGTCTTTGGCCCGACGCTGGATGCCGTAATCGGAATAAGCGTGATAGTGACACTCCTTGCAGGTGGCAGGATGGTGCTTGACGGACAGGTTTCGATAGGCCAGTTCGTGGCATTCAACTCATACATCGATATGCTTGTGTGGCCTATGATTGCGGCAGGCGACTGTATCAACACATTTTCTCAGGCGGCTGCGGCATGGGGCAGAATCCAGACTATTTTCGAGGAAAAGCCTGATATTGTCGATATGGTGCCACCGGAAAATGTAATAGAAAATGATGGCATGGCAGGCAGAAATACAGATAATTTAGCTGATGGTATTTATGATAAAATACAAATACATGGCGATATACAGCTTAGCCACCTCAGCTTCACATACCCTGACGGCTCCAAGCCGGTGCTTTCAGACGTGAGTATACATGTGAAGCAGGGCGAGATGCTTGGTATCTTAGGACGTACCGGAAGCGGAAAATCATCACTTGCCGACCTTTTGCTTAGAGTCTATGATTGTGAAAACGGCATGATACTTTTGGATGGCCGCCCGATAACGGACTATCCGCTGGCGGTTTTACACCGTGATATCTCATATGTGCCACAGGAGAATTTCCTGTTTTCCGACACACTCGAGGAGAATATAGCATTTGGTCTTGAGGACAGGATTGCCGACAACCCGGCAATTCTTGATGCGGTAAAACAGGCTGCAAAGGATGCGTGTATACACGATAATATCATGGGCTTTCCGGATGAGTACAAGACCATGGTTGGAGAGCGCGGAGTGACACTTTCGGGAGGCCAGAAGCAGCGAAGCTCGATAGCCAGAGCACTTTTAAAGGATTCTGCAATCCTCATACTGGATGATTCACTTTCTGCTGTCGATACCGATACAGAGGAGCAGATACTTGAAAACCTCATGGAAACCAGACAGGGCAAGACAACCATAGTGATTGCCCACAGGATTTCCACACTGCAGAAGGCTGACCATGTGGCAGTGCTTTCTGACGGAAAGCTGACAGAGTATGGCACTCCTGAAGAGCTGCTTGAGCTTGGCGGTTTTTACGCTGATATCAGCCATAAGCAGCAACTTGAGAGTGAGCTTGGCAGTTAAAGTGCTTGAAAAGAGTTGCTATGCAGATTTGACGATGAATAGTTACGAAATAACAGAGAAGATTATAGTATGAATTCGAGTAAAAATATAAGTAAAAAAGAAATGAATAAAAAAAGCTCCACAATGCGCCTCATAGCCTACATGAAGCCGTATGCCCACTGGGTGATTTTTGCCCTTCTGCTGGTGCTGGGACTGACTGCCTTTGACCTTTACAGGCCGATGCTGGTGGGAGATGCAATTGATACTTTTGGAGCAAATGGGGATTATGATGTAATAATTGCTACAGCTATCAAATATGCGGTTGTACTTGCCTTAAGCTTTGCATTCAACATTGCTCAGACCTGGATACTGCAGAAAACAGGCCAGAATATCATTCTTCAGATGAGAAAAGACCTATACAGACATATCCAGTCTCTCGGCAGCAGGTATTTTGACATCACCCCGGTCGGAAAGCTTGTAACCCGTGTGACCAATGATGTTGAGGCTCTCAATGAGATGTATTCGGGCATTCTCGTACAGCTTTTCAGAAATATTGTAAAAATAGTGGGACTTGCAGGCGTTATGCTCGTGCTTGATGTGAGGCTTGCTGCGATATCATTTGTGCTGATGCCGCTTGTAATTGGTCTTACAGTGCTGTGCCAGAAAATTGCCAGAAATATTTACAGGCTATACCGTACGCGCCTGACGGACATCAATACATTTTTGTCCGAGCATCTTTCGGGGATGAAAATTATACAGATATTTGGCAGGCAGGAGCGCAAGTTTGAGGAATTTCATGATAAAAATTCAAAGCTCTACAAGGCTTTTTACAGGGAGATGCTCATGTATGCGGTATTCCGTCCGCTTATCTATATTCTGAGCATTTTGTCACTGATGATAGTGCTGTGGTTCGGAAGCAGAAATGTGTTTGATGAGATTATTTCGGTTGGCACTTTGTATATTTTCTCGAATTACATCAGGTCATTTTTTGACCCGATACAGGAGCTTGCAGAGCAGTTTTCAACACTGCAGTCATCAATTGCATCAGCAGAGAAGATATTTACGGTTATGGATGAGGATGAATTTATTCCTGAGGTCGAAAATCCAAAGCAGCCGGATAAAATCACCGGAAAAATTGAATTTGACCATGTCTGGTTTGCCTATGACGGCGAAAACTATGTGCTTAAGGATGTCTCATTTGTCATTAATCCGGGCGAGAAGGTGGCCTTTGTCGGCGCAACCGGAGCAGGAAAATCATCCATTTTAAATCTTATAGGCAGGTATTATGATATACAAAAGGGACATATCTACATTGATGGCATCGATATCAGACAGCTTAGCAAAAAGCAGCTTCGCAGTGCAATCGGTCAGATGCAGCAGGATGTGTTTATATTCGAGGGGGATGTGGCGTACAATATCCGCCTGAATGATGACGCTATCACGGATGCGCAGGTGAAGGCGGCAGCAGAATATGTAAATGCCTCACACTTTATCGAAAAGCTCCCACAGGGCTATCACGAGCCGGTTACGGAGCGTGGTGCAACCTTCTCGGCAGGAGAGCGTCAGCTATTGTCCTTCGCAAGGACACTTGCCCATAATCCGAGCATACTGGTCATGGACGAGGCAACCGCCAACATAGATACAGAGACAGAAATTCTCATACAGGAGGCGCTTGAAAAGCTCATGGTCGGCAGGACAACAATCATGGTTGCGCACCGTCTGTCCACTATCCAGCATGCTGACTGCATCATGGTCATGCACAAGGGACGTATATGTGAGCGCGGTACGCACAGGGAGCTTCTGGAGCAGGATGGCATATACAGGAAGCTGTATGAGCTGCAGATATCGTAGGTATAATTAGCATAAGCTGCAGATATTATATGGGTAATTTATAATACTGGTTGTATTTTGATGAAGGCAGGGGAAGGTTGGAGTTATAGAAAGGTGACTTGGGATGGTATGGAAAATAAACAATAACTGTCAGATTTTTATAGAAAAAACGGATTCCATCGCAGGCCGGCAGAAGGAGATAATTCCACATGTGTCTGCCTATTATGTGGATAAATACACAACTATTTCAGAAAAAGGTGTAAAAACAGGCAGCAACAGGCTGTGTGGCACAGCAAATCAGGAGCTTTTGGCGGGATACATGCTCTACAAATATCTGGGGATATCATCGGATGAACAGCTTGTCAGAAATGAGCATGGCAAGCCGGAAATAGCAGCAGGATATAAGAATGAGAGCGCAGCTTTTTTTAATCTGGCACACAGCGGCCCATATGTGGTGCTTGCAATATCAGACAGACTTGTTGGCGTGGACATAGAGCATACAAAGCGCATGAGCTACAAAGTGGCAAAGCGTATAATGCGAAATGAGCAGCTTGACAGACTCGAAGGCTTTGAGAATGAATCTGATGCATTTCAGATTGAGCTTACAAAATACTGGACACAGTATGAGGCGATAATGAAGCTTGTCGGTACAGGCTTTTCGGGGGAACTGGATGATAAGACGATGGAGGCTTATGAAAAAAGGGTAGTGTTTCGTGAGCTTGAGGATTATGTAATTGCGGTGGTGACAGAGTAGGAAATTGAAAAATTTCCTGGTTTTTGTAAGCATAAAAGCGTGGATTGCGTTTATATAAGTGAAGGAAGCTATTTATGGAAACATAATGATGCAGTTATATATTTAAGGGGGATTTGCCATGAAGAAAATTCAATTATTTTTAAAGTACTTAGTTTTAATGTTGTTTTTAACAGTATGGATTATTATAATGTTTTTCACCGATTATATGAATTCACAGTCGGTTAAGCTATATTGCATGTTTGTAGTGGGGTGTGGATGTGCATACTCAATCTGGGAGAAAACTTATGTACCGGATGCAAGGTCATATATTGCAGAAAAAGCAATAGCATTAATACTTATAGTAACTGTTTTCATCAGATTATTATGTTTTTAATAAAAAAGTCAAAATACGTAACAGGCTTTTCTGTTGCGTATTTTTTTGTTGTTTTTTTATCCATATATGTTAGAATATAGTCAAAGCAGTTTTTCTATAGCAACCTGTGCGGTCGTTGGCACATTAATTACAGATATGACTATATGCTCTGTAAATATGTGAGGCATAATAAGATGTCGTC